>Ga0256868_10000366_pt1 | contig 26894 bp, 24 predicted proteins | sample RVTome_13_FD_187341 | JGI IMG/M metagenome (GOLD analysis project Ga0256868, IMG submission 187341) | Soil microbial communities from uranium-contaminated site in the Upper Colorado River Basin, Wyoming, United States - RVT92D227 HiSeq ...
GTCAAAATGCAAAGATTCTAGAAAGAGGCGGGCGTATTGTTGGGCCGTTTCACAAGAGCCACGCCGCCAGCAAGATTAGGCCCCGTTACAAAAAGACGTTAGCTTCTTTTTAGGGAAAGGAAGACCCTGTTGCCCACGAAGATCAGCACAAGCAGGATGACAGCGATGCCGGCAAATCTCAGTGTGCTGTCCAGCCCATAAGGCACAATTGCATATACCATCGTCCCCACGCCCCCCAGAATCAAGCCGGCCCCGAAGATACCCGACTTTCTCTGGAGGAAGGCGCCCGCGACAGCAAGCACCAAGCCCAGAGGCAAGACAACGAAGTATACGTTCCTGGCATGTAGCTCTGAATTCTGCCATGGTGAAGACTCAGGATAGAAGGCATCGACGCCCGCGACGACAAGCCCAATAATCGCGGCCGCTATGGCCATAACGTAAATAACTTTCAGAACACGCATCTATTCCCTCCTTTGAGGGTTGCCAATGTCCGTTTATTGTTATCCCTCTCATTCAATTATATCGCTAATTACCCGAAAATGGTAGCCGTGAAGGGAAAATCCTAAAAGAAACTCAAAAATCAGAAGCCAAAATGCAAAATGACAAATCAAAAGGCAAAGAACGTAGTGCGAGGCCTTGGCCTCGTGCCGGCAGAGAATCGCACGACCTTGAAAGGTCGCACTACAATCGCGTTTGGCATTCGGCCGAGGAGATTGCCACGCTTCCGCCTGCCAAGGCCTGACGGGCAAGTCGCTCGCAATGACACGGGAGGTTACTGCTCCTGTTAAAAATGCGGGCAAAACAAGCTATAATAGCGAAAGCCAGAACTTCAAGAAGTAGCAAAGGTACAACGCTTTGACTAAGAAGCAGCCCATATTCTACGGATGGTGGATAGTCGTGGGGCTGTTCGCAATAGACATTGTTGCATCTCTGGGGAGATACAACCTGGCTGCTTTCCTGCCGTTCATCATGCCCGAACTGGGCTGGTCACGGGAGACGATAAGCCTGGCCCAGAGCATCGCCATATGGCTATACGCCCTGTTTGTCGTGCTTTCCGGCGTACTGGTTGACAGAATCGGAAGCCGGAAGACTTTCCTGATCGGCGGCGCCCTTACCATCCTGGGCTGGGTCCTGTTCTCCACTGTGCAAGCACCCTGGCAACTGTATTTGTACTACGGCTTGCTCCTGTCGCTGGCGGTGGGCATGACCCATTATGTCCCGGTCATGGCGACAACCCGCAAGTGGTTCAGAAAACGGGCCGGACTGGTGGCCGGCATCACCGGCAGCGCCTGGGCTGTGGGCAACGCCATATTCATGCCGGTAATGACGGGGCTGGCCGATTCACAGGGCTGGCGTCACACCTCCCTGGTCCTGGGCATCTGTTTTGGCGCGGTCATCATCCTGTGCGCCCTGTTCATCATCCGCGATACCCCGGAGTCCGTAGGGCTACGTCCTGACGGCGAGGCATCTCCACCCGCTGGCGACTACACGGCAGCGGTGGAGATATCCTGGGACATAAAGCGCGCTCTGAAAACGTCGCAGTTTCTCCTGCTGTTAACCACGTACTCTGTATATAACATCGGCCTTAATGGACTGGCGGCCCACGCAGTAACGTGGGGCACAGAGCTGGGCTGCCCCGAGGCAACCGCCGGGATTTTTGCCACAGCATTCGCGCTGGCGTGGGTGGTTGGCTCTGTAGCAGGCGGCTGGCTGGGGGACAGATATGGAAAGGGACGAGTGATGCCGGTAGGTCTTATTATCGCCACGGCAGCCATGCTTTACGGATGGCTGGGAGTACATAGCCAGCAGGGCCTGATGGCGCTCTCCATCGGCGTGGGCTTAGGCACAGGACTGCAGGTCCCCCTGTATGCTCCGTTGCTGGGCGACCTTTTCGGCAGGGCGCGCGTGGGCTCTCTTTTCGGCATTCTCACCTTCGGCTATGGCTTGATTGGAGGCTGGGGGCCTTTGATCTGGGCCACTCTCCGCGAAACAACCGGTTCATATAATGCCGCAGCATTAGTCTCTACGGTATGCTATGCTATAGCTATTGTGGCTCTTTTGCTGGTCCGCCCCATGAGGGCCGGAGGAGGTACTTAGGTCTATGAAAAGCTCGCCTATAAAGCTCAGCATGACTGATAAACAAGCACGGGACTACGCGGCATCTATTCCTTTTGACCGGCGGCTCTACCGCCAGGACATCGAGGGGAGCATCGCCCACGCCCGGACGCTGGCCAAGCAGGAGATAATAACCGGGAGCGAAACAGAAGCGATAGTCAAAGGGCTCAACTCGATTCGAAAGGAAATCGAGCGAGGGAAGTTTCAATTCAAGATTGAGCTTGAGGATATACACATGAATGTCGAAGCCCGGTTGTTCGAGAAGATAGGCGAGGTGGCAGGCAAGCTCCATACCGCCCGTTCCAGGAACGACCAGATGGCACTGGACCTGCGCCTCTTCGTCAAAGAGGAAATCGGGAAGACCATTGATGAGATAAAGGCCCTGCAAGCTGCGCTGGTGGAGCTAGCCAAGGCGAACAAGGACGTCATCATGCCCGGCTATACCCACCTTCAGCAAGCCCAGCCGGTCCTGCTGGCACACCACCTGCTGGCCTATTTCGAGATGTTCCAGCGAGACAGGGAAAGATTCCAGGACTGCCTGGGACGCACCGACGTCCTGCCCCTGGGCAGCGGTGCGTTAGCAGGCGTCCCTTATCCCATAGACCGGGAATTCCTGGCGCGGGAGCTGGGCTTCAGCAAGGTGAGCATCAACAGCCTGGATGCCGTTTCCGATAGAGACTTCGTCATAGAATACGAAGCAGCGGCGGCTATCACCATGATGCATATTTCAAGGCTGGCCGAGGAGCTTATCCTGTGGTCATCGAGCGAGTTCGGCTTTATAGGGATTGGCGAAGCCTTCACCACGGGCAGCAGCATAATGCCCCAGAAGAAAAATCCCGACGTGGCCGAGCTGGCCAGGGGGAAGACCGGGCGGGTATATGGCAACCTCATGGGCATCCTGACCACTATGAAGTCCCTGCCTTTGGCCTATAACCGGGACATGCAGGAGGACAAGGAGGGGCTGTTCGACACTGTGGACACGCTGCACTCCAGCCTGGAAGTAGTCGCCGGGATGGCAAAAACCATCAAGATAAACACCGGGCGTATTGCTCAGGCGATGAAGACAGACTATATCCTGGCCACGGATCTGGCCGACTATCTGGTCAAGAAAGGAATGCCATTCCGGAAAGCCCACGGCGTGGTGGCCAAACTCAGTGAATATGCCATGAGCAAGGGCAAGAACTTCCGGGAACTCGGCCGGAGGGAATATCGCGACTTTTCCCCGCTCTTCGCCGGCGATGTCTATAATATAACTCTGGAATCATCGGTAGCCGCCCGGAACGTGGCCGGCGGCACTTCTCCTCAACAGGTGGCGAAGGCGCTGAGGAGGGCCAGGAGGCTGATCAAGGGATGATTAAGCTGGCGCCCTCGATTCTTTCGGCTGATTTTGCCCGCCTGGGCGAGCAGATTGACGAGGCGGCCGGGACCGGGGCCGATTATATCCACGTGGATGTCATGGACGGGCATTTTGTGCCCAATATTACCATCGGGGCTCCTGTGGTGGCTTCAATTCGTGCAGTGACCAGTCTGCCCCTGGATGTCCACCTGATGATAGAGCACCCGGAGCGGTATATATCTCAATTTGTCGACGCCGGCGCCGATATTATTACGGTGCACGTGGAAGCCACCCCCCATCTCCACAGCACGATCCGGGCCATAAAGGAACTGGGGGTCAAGGCGGGAGTATCCATCAATCCGCCCACCCCCATCGGCGCAGTAGAAGAGTTTCTTCGCCATGTGGACCTGGTCCTCGTTATGAGCGTTAACCCGGGCTTCGGCGGACAGTGCTTTATCCCGGAAACATTGCCCAGGATAGCGAATATTCGCAAAATACTCGATGATAGGGGACTGAGTGCCGAGCTCGAAGTTGACGGGGGAATTAATGCCGAGAATGCGCCGGAGATAGTTAAAGCCGGCGCGAACGTCCTGGTGGCGGGAAACAGCATATTCAGGGCCCAGGAAGGGATAAGGGGAGCGATGCGGAGGCTGAGAGAAGCGGTATCCTAGAAAGTCAAAAATCAAAATGGAAAATGCAAAAAGCTCTCTCTTCTCCCTTGATGGGAGAGGATTAAGGTGAGGGTGAAATCCCCCTCCCTCTAGCTCCCTCCCGCCAGGGAGGGAGAATAAGATGAGATTCTTCGCCCGGACGAATCGGGGCTCAGAATGACAAGTATCGAACGGTGCCGGATCAGGTCAAAAGACACAGATTTCACAAGGTCAAATGACAAAAATGACAGGTATTGTCGTTAGAGGAGCCAGGAAATCGGATTTGCCGGCGATCGAGAAATTGCTGGAAGAACTGACCGATGCTCTGGACGATACTGAAGGCATTGATATCAGCACTGCGCTCAAGACCTGCGAACGCCTCTTGAATGATGCTGGCTCACATTTCCTGGTGGCAGAAACAAAGGAGACTGCGGTTGGATTCATCAATTTCACGGCCCGACAGACCATCCTGCACCGAAGCCCATCGGCGACGATTGATGAACTTGTTGTCGCCAGGGAATATCAGAGGAAAGGCGTCGGTAAGGAGCTGGTGCTGGCTGCTATCGAGAAATGCAGGCAGCACGGGTGTTGTGAAGTTGAGGTAAGCACGGAGAAGACAAACGTCAAAGCAAGAAGGTTCTACAAGAAGTGCGGATTCGACGAAAAAGGGACGCTTTTTGAAGTGGACTTGTAGCTGGCGCCTCATAGTACTGCCGATGAGATTGCCGACTTGAAGTCCTAAACAATATCAAAGATCAAAATTCAAAAATTGCGTAAGCTCAAATGTCAAAGCCCAAATGCCCAAAGCAGTTTAGAGCTTTGAATTTCGATATCTGGATTTGTTTAGAGTTTAGGAATTAGTATTTAGAATTTGCCCGCTGAGATTCTTCGCTTCGCTCAGAATGACAAGTTCCTTTTCTGTCATTGCGAGGAGCAAAGCGACGAAGCAATCTCGTGGTAAAACGTGGGGCTGTAACTAGCGGGCGGCTTTGTACTGGGTGCGGAGGCACCTGGTGCAGATGTTGACTTTTCTCTTCCGTCCTTCTACCATAATCGTAGCCCGTTGAATATTAGGCAGCCAGCGCCGGGGGGTATGTTGTTTGGAATGGCTTACACTGCGCCCAAAGTCAGCTTTTTTACCGCAAATTTCGCACTTCATAGAAACTTCCCTGTCCGTTGAATTTGCGTAATGATAGCACAATTATCAGCCCGGGTGAAAGGGTGGCATGAAAAGTGATTTAGCCGATGGTCAAACCCTGAAGGAAATGTTTGCTTCAGGAACTGCCTGGCTGGAAAAAAGCGCCCCCGATATCAACGCTATAAATGTTTTCCCTGTGCCCGATGGTGATACCGGGACCAATATGGTACTCACCATGAAGTTTGCCCTGGAAGAGGCCCGGCCCAATTCGGATAGCCGCGTCTCTTCGATGGCCAAATCGCTGGCCCGTGGCGCTTTGATGGGGGCGCGGGGCAATTCCGGGGTCATCTTATCTCAATTCTTTAGAGGTTTCGCCAAAGGGTTTGAGGGCAAGACAAATTTCGACGGCGGGGACTTCGCCAGAGCACTGGCCGGAGGCTCACAAACCGCATACAAGGGAATTGCTAAGCCTGTGGAGGGAACTATCCTGACGGTACTTAAGGACGCATCTAAGGCTGCTCAAGAAGCGGTAAGAAATGATGGCGCCCTGGTCTCGGTATTGGAAGCCGCGGTAAGATCGGCTGAGCAGTCGGTGGCCCGGACGCCCAGCTTGCTGCCGGTATTAAAGGAGGCAGGGGTGGTGGATGCTGGCGGGCAAGGCGTGTACGTTCTGCTGGACGGCGCTCTGCAATTCCTGAAGGGCGAGGCGCCTAAGATGCAATACCGGAGGCCCCGCCTCGTAGTGACCGGGAAAGAGTCGGTCCCCAGGGTAGCTCTGATGTCGACCCGGATGGAAACGCCGTATGGATATTGCGTGAATCTCGTGCTGGAGGGGCCGGACCTTAATCTGGACAAAATCGAAAAAGACCTCAATAAGAAAGGCCAATCCCTGATAATTACAGGCGACGATGCTCTGGTGAGAATTCATATCCATAGCTTCGAGCCCGGTGAAATCCTGAAATATGTCACCAAGCTGGGCAAGCTGCATGACATCACTATTAACAACATGGATGACCAATATGTCGAATTCATCAAGATGCAGAGAGAAAGAATGCCTCAAACGGATATCGCTATGGTAACAGTGGCCAGCGGAGATGGTTTTTTCAAGCTGCTTAATAGTCTGGGTAACATAATCATCGTCCCCGGCGGGCACACGATGAATCCCAGCGTCCATGAGCTCTGGCAAGCTGTGGAATCAGCCCCCTCAAAGAACGTCATTCTACTGCCCAACAACAAGAACATCGTGTCGGCCGCCTCTCAGATTTATTCCCTGACTGCCAAAAAAGTGAAGGTGATTCCCACCAGGAATATCCCTCAAGGCATAGCAGCATTTCTGGCTTTCAATTATGACCTGAATTTAGAACAGAATGCCCAGGCTATGGAGAGAGCAGTGAGTAGAGTAAAGGCCGTAGAGATTACCAGGGCAGTGCGCGGGACCCGCCTTGACGGCCTGGAAATAAAGAAGGGGCAATTTATTGCTATTCTGGACGACGAGAAGTTGATAGCCAGGGCCGACAAAACAGGGGATGTCATCCTGGAAGCTCTGGGCAAGGCCGGTGCGGAAAAGGCGGAGATAATCACCGTTTATTACGGTGCGGAAATCCAGGATACGGAAGCTCAAGAAATAGCCCGGGAAATCCGTGCCCGCTATCGCGCCGAGGTCGAGGTAGTTTACGGCGGCCAGCCCCATTATAGTTACGTAATTTCCCTTGAATAATATAAGAAGTGACAGGCATTGATTCGCTGCGAAACGTCCTGGAGCTGGAACGCCGGAAGGGTTACACCGATAAGGCAGTAATCGGCGGCCTGGACAAGTATCTTCACAACCAGGCGGGGCTAATCAGGCAGAGCATCACCGATCCGCAGCTTCTTAAGAGCTTCGATGAACTCAATCTAGCCAGGTCCAATTATGGCTCTTACGGCGTGGATGAGCGCAAGAGATGGATGGCGAATGCCTTTGGGTGGCTAGATAAGGCGGGAAAGCCAGCTGAAACGAACAGTAGTCAGGAGTCAGGGGTCAGGGATCAGGGGTCAGGGGTCAGGGGTCAGAAAGCGGTGGCCAGGTCGCCGCGCCAGAAGCGAAAAGAAGAGCTGGACTCGCCCATAACTACTATCAAGGGCATCTCGACCAGCATAGATAAGAAATTTGCCAGGCTCAATGTCCGGACAATACGCGATTTGCTCTATTTTTTCCCCAGGCGCTACGTTGATTACAGCCAGACAAGACGTATCGCCGAACTCGTAGAGGGAGAAGAGCAGACTATCATAGGCACAATCTGGCAAGCCAGGGTGGCTATCCTGGGCAATCGGGCGGGCACAGAAGCAATTGTCGGCGACGAGACAGGAAACATCAGAGCGGTCTGGTTTAATCAACCTTACCTGGCAAAACGTTTCCGTACTAATGCCCGAATAGTGATCAGCGGTACAGTCAGCGTGTTCAAAGGGCACAAGGTATTCGAGTCTCCAGAATGGGAACTACTGGGCGATAAAGACCTGATCCACACAGGGCGCCTGGTCCCCGTTTATCCCCTGACCCAAGGCTTATATCCCCGGCAAGTAAGGAAATGGACCAAGGAGACTGTCGATGGCTATGCCTGGCAACTGGATGATTTCCTGCCTTCGGAGATTAAGACCCGCTGCCAGTTACTGGACCTCCCCACCGCCATCACTCAAATCCACTACCCCGATGACCAGGCAATGGCGGCGGGGGCAAGAGGGAGGTTGTCCTTCGACGAGCTGTTTCTTCTTCAATTAGGCGTGCTGGCCAAGAAGCGGGACTGGCAGGAAGGTCAACCGGGCAATGCCTTTCATATAGACCAGGAAGTTATTGACAGATTTTTGCATTGCCTGCCCTTCACTTTGACCCGGGCGCAGGAGCGGGTGTTGCAGGAAATTTTGAACGACCTCAAGCAAGCCAAAGCCATGTCACGTCTTCTGCAAGGAGAGGTAGGGAGCGGCAAGACCGTAATTGCGACCCTGGCTCTCTTGATAACTGCGGCCAACGGATACCAGGGGGCATTGATGGCGCCCACCGAGGTCCTGGCCGAGCAGCACTACACTAACATCTGCAACTATCTGTCCCAGATCGGCACCCAACAGGTTGGTCCCGACCTAGACGAGAGGACGATTAGACGCTACACGAGATTTCTTTCCAAGCCGCTGACCATCGCCTTGCTCATCGGGAGCCTCAGCAGCGGTGAGAAGGAAAGCCTGCACGATGAAATCAAGCGGGGCAAGGTGGACATCGTCGTCGGCACCCATGCCCTTATTCAAAAAGAGGTGGAATTCAAGAAACTGGGGCTGGCGGTGATAGACGAGCAGCACCGCTTTGGCGTGTTGCAACGCTCCGCTCTGCGGCAGAAGGGGTTTAACCCTCATGTCCTGGTCATGACGGCCACACCTATCCCCCGGACCATGGCGCTCACTCTTTATGGAGACCTGGACCTTTCGGTCATTGATGAGTTGCCCCCGGGACGGCAGATAGTGAAAACGAAATGCCTGGAACCGCAGGATAGGGAAAAAGCCTATACCTTCCTTCATCGCCAGGTCAGCAACGGCCGGCAGGCTTTTATCATCTGCCCCTTAATTGAAGAATCCGAAGTACTGGAGGCAAAAGCCGCCAAAACGGAGCATGAGCGACTATCACGAGAGGTCTTCCCTGATTTGAGATTGGGACTGCTCCATGGTCAAATGCCGGGTAATGAAAAGGAGGAGGTAATGCGCCATTTTCGAAGCGGGGAGCTGGATATTTTGGTGTCAACCTCGGTAGTGGAAGTGGGCATTGACGTACCCAGGGCATCGGTCATGATGGTCGAAGGTGCGGAACGCTTTGGCTTATCTCAACTTCACCAATTCAGGGGACGTGTGGGCCGAGATAAAGAACAGGGCTATTGCCTGCTCATCCCGGAAAAGCTTTCACCCGAAGCCAGAGAACGCCTGGGACTGATGGACAAGATCCATAATGGCTTCGTTCTGGCGGAGAAAGACTTAGAGCTGCGAGGTCCCGGGGAATTCTTCGGCACTCACCAGAGCGGCCTGCCCGACCTCAAACTCGCCAAGCTGACCGATTTACGCAGTCTGGAGTTAGCCCGGCGGGAGGCAATGACTCTTTTCCAGAAAGACCCCGACTTAAAGAAAGCTGAACATCAACCTTTACGTCAGCAATTGAGCCAGGCATGGTCTGAAGGTGCCGAGTGGAGCTAAATTCAGGCAAATCTTGCGATTTTGGCAGGAACCCGTTAAATTTAGCATCAAATTCATTAGGTTAATCTGGTAATGCTCAAGCAAGAACTAGCCAAGTGTTTGCGGCAAGCTGTGTTGAAGGCACAGCAAGAAGGAGCTCTGGCTTCAGTCGCCCTGCCCGAGGTGCTTATAGAACATCCCCAGAACCCCGAACACGGAGATTTTGCTTCAGGCCTCCCTCTGAGGATGGCCCGGGCTATGAGGATGTCCCCCATGGTTATTGCGGAAAAAGTCTCTGAGCATATAGTACCACCACCCAAAGTTGACAGGGTTTGGGTTGCCCCTCCTGGCTTCATCAACTTCACCTTGCGGGAGGACTGGCTGAGCACGGAGGTGGAATCCATCCTGGCCGTGGGTGAATCGTACGGGGATATTGAGCTGGGCAAAGGAAAGCGTGTCCAGGTGGAATTCGTCAGTGTCAACCCTACCGGGCCTCTTCACGTAGGTCACGGCCGCGGTGCTGTTTTAGGCAGCACTTTAGCCAATGTTCTGACTGCTTCGGGCTATGGCGTGGAAAAAGAATATTACATAAATGACATGGGCAACCAGATAGCTACCTTTGGCCGTTCCCTTTATGCTCGTTACCAGCAATGCCTGGGCAAAGAGGCTGTCGTGCCCTCCGATGGGTACCACGGCAATTACATGATTGACCTGGCCAAAGAGATATTTGAGGGACAGGGCGATAAATTTCTGTCGTTGCCTGAGAGCGAGGCAGCTTCGCAAGTGGGTGAGGTCGGGGTTGCCAGGATGCTGCAGAGAATTAAACGGGACCTCGAGCTGCTAAACGTTGCTTTTGACATCTGGTTCTCAGAAAGCAGCCTCTACCACGGCGGGCAATATAACAGGGCGATGAAACTGCTCCAAAGCGGTGATTATGTTGTCGAAAGAGCAAATGCCACCTGGTTCGAGTCGAGCTCTCTGGGCGAAGACAAGGACAATGTGCTGGTGCGCAGCGATGGCTCTCCCACATATTTTGCCTCTGACATTGCCTACCATTACAACAAGTTTCTGGAGCGGAAATTCGACCAGGTGATTGATGTCTGGGGAGCTGACCATCAGGGACATGTTCCCCGGATGAAAGCGGTGCTCAGGGCCTTAGGATGTAACTCCGAGCAGCTTAAGGTGATAATCTGCCAGCTAGTTACCCTGCGGCGGGGAGAGGAAGTAGTCAAGGTATCCAAGCGTAGTGGCGATATTGTTACTTTGAAAGAGGTGATAGAAGAGGTAGGTCCAGATGCCTGCCGCTTCATATTTCTGTCCCGCTCTGCTGATAGCCAGATGGATTTCGATATAGAACTGGCCAAACGGCAATCGGCAGAGAATCCTGTATACTATGTTCAATATGCCCACGCTCGGATTGCCAGCATTCTGCGCTTGGCCCAGCAGCGTGAGATAGACTATAGTCAGGGCGATGTTTCTCTACTCACCACCGAGCCGGAGCTAACCCTAATTCGCCGCTTAATACTCCTGCCCGAAATAGTGGAACGGGTGGCAGTCACATTGGAGCCCCATCACCTGCCTTACTACGCCCAGGATTTAGCCACCGTCTTCCATAGCTTTTACAAGCAATGTCGGGTTGTCTCTAGCGATGAAGCGCTAACTAAGGCCCGCCTCAAGCTGGTCCAGGCAACTCGGATTGCCCTGGCCAAAGTCCTCCGCCTGATGGGCATGACTGCCCCGGAGAAGATGTAGGCATTGCCCCACGAAGGGGAAATCCTAGACAATATCAAGAATCAAAGGTCAAAAATCAAAATGACAACTCAAAAACGTAGTGCGAGGCTTTAGCCTCGTGCCAGGATGTGATTGCACGACCTTAAAAGGTCGCACTACGATCGTGTTTGGAATTCAGCCGGTGGGATTGCCATGCCCCGACAAGTCGGGGTGCACAACGAACTGCACTCCTTGACGCATAGCTGACATCTGCTGTATCATTAGGCAAAATTACCATTCTTTTACCTCGCCTCATAGCGGAAGGTCATGTCGGTGGGGTCGATGATATACAAAGTACAGGCAGACTCAGTCCGAAGAAAGCTGTTCAGATATAGTTGCTAGGCATTGTCCTGATAGTCTTCTAATTTTTTATTTTATGGGCGAGGAGTAGGTATCCCGTTTATGACAGAAATTTGAGGCTGATTATAAAGATGTAGTGCGAGACTTTGGCCACATGCTGCGTAACTCTAAAGAACCGCGCTCATCGCTGCCTCCAGAGGCTCAGCAAATGAATGATATTATGAAGGAGAATAGAGATGACAGTTGAAGAAGTTGGTGAAAAATACCGCTGCAACGTCTGTGGCAATGAGGTGACGGTGACCAAGGTGGGCGGTGGCACTCTAGTCTGTTGTGGTGAGGACATGGAATTAATTAGTTCGTAAGGTCTTAGCAGGAGTGAACAAATGGACAATGAACAGGCCAGGACACTAGAGGTGCTTCAGCTTGCTGTTCGCATGGAGGCGGACGGCAAAGAGTTCTACCAGAAGGCAAGCCGGAAAAGCAGCAACAAGCTAGCCAAGGAACTGTTTCGGCAGCTAGCTAACGAAGAGGACATTCACCGTAAGAAGTTCGAGGAAATATATGGAGCCCTCAAGACGGGGCGAAAGTGGCCTGATGTAGAACCGCCACTGGAGAAAGGTAAGAAGATCAAGTCTCTTTTTGCCGAAGCCACTAAAGCGCTAGGCAGCAAGTTTAAGGTGGCCGAGTCTGAACTCGAAGCTATCAAGATAGCTATGGACATGGAGATCCGGTCTTATAATTTATATCAATCTCGAAGCAAGGAAACCAGACTACCAGTGGAGAAGCATTTCTATGAAACTCTGGCAGGCGAGGAGCGTGGGCACCATCTCGCTCTTCTCGGTTCCTATGAATATCTTAGTGACCCTGCCGGGTGGTTTACTCAAAAAGAACACTGGTCGCTGGATGGAGCTTAAATAGACTGAAGGATGGCACAACATGGTGGGAGGCGTTGCCTTAAGCATTGAGCAGTTGACTGTAGAGGTAGAGGGGCGGGAGATTTTGCATAACATAAGCTTGGTGATGAAGCCTGGCGAGACTCATGTCCTCTTTGGTCCCAACGGCAGTGGGAAAACCACTTTGCTGATGACGATAATGGGTTTCCCCAAGTATCGGGTGACCAAAGGCAAAATCATCTTCAAAGGCCAGGACATAACTATGCTGCGGCTGGATGAGAGAGCCCGTTTGGGAATCGGCATGTCCTTTCAGCGGCCGCCGGTGGTCCGGGGCGTAAAAATGCGTGACATGGTGGCTGCCTGCCTCCAGGGTCAAAGGGATGAAGAGCGCATAAAGCAACTCGCAGAGAAAGCTAACCTGGCCGACTTTCTCGATAGGGAGATAAACTACGGATTTTCAGGAGGGGAGATAAAACGTTCCGAGTTGCTGCAATTGCTGGCGCAGAAGCCCGCATTAACATTGATAGATGAACCTGAATCAGGCGTGGACCTGGTGAATATCGCCCTTATCGGTGAGCTGTTGAATAGCTTGCTGGAAAAAGACTGTCCCATACCCGAGCGAAAATGCATGGGGCTCATCATCACCCATACAGGCCATATTCTGGACTATGTCAACGCCCGCACCGGTTATGTCATGTGTGACGGCGTGATTGGATGCGAGGGAGACTCTCGCGAAATTTTAGCTACTATCAGAGAGAAAGGTTACCAGGAATGCATCAAATGCTTCCTGAGAATGAGGCCCTCAAGTGGTTGAGATAGCATCATCTAAGACACATAAAGACAAAGCCAAAGCAGCCGCCGCCAAACGAGCGGCATTTGGCGAGGATATAGATTTGGGCATCTATGTTAGCTCCGCTGAGGAGCAGCCTTACCAGCCTGACCCCTCGAAGCTTCCGGCCAGGGCCAAAAAACGGATGCTGGAGGCAGGAGTTGTTCTGGATGACCCCGGCCAAAGAACAGGGACCTTCATTCAGATGGATAACGCTCCTGTTCATAGCTCGGTGAAACAAGAGGGCGTGGAAGTGATGGCAGTCAGCCAGGCTCTCGAAAAGTATGATTGGCTGTCAGATTACTGGTGGCAGGCAGTAGCCGTGGATACCGATAAGTACACTGCCAGTGTAGAACTGAACCAGTATAACGGCTACTTCATCAGGACACTGCCCGGCTACAAGACCGTTTACCCAGTCCAGGCTTGTCTTTATCTGGCAAAGGCACGGCTGGCTCAGAATGTTCACAATATCATCATCGCTGAAGAGGACTCGGAGCTGCACATAATTACAGGATGCACCACTGCTTCTGACGAAGAAGCCGGCCTACATCTGGGCGTCTCCGAGTTTTACATAAAGAAAGGGGCCAAGGTCACCTTCACTATGATACATAACTGGAATCCCGAGGTAGCTGTTCGCCCTCGCTCCGCAGCCATCATTGAAGAGAATGGCTTATTTCTCAGCAATTACGTGCTTATGAAGCCAGTCCGTTCGCTACAGATGTATCCCACAGCCAGATGTGTGGGGGAAAATGCGGTTGTCAGATTCAACAGTATCCTCGTAGCAGCGTCGGGGTCATCTCTGGACGTCGGCTCTCGGGTCATCCTCAATGCCAAAGGAGCGAAGACAGAGATCATATCGCGAGCGATAACTACGGGAGGAAGCATTGTTGCCCGCGGTTATGTGGAAGGCAATGCCCCTGATGTTAAGGGGCACCTGGAATGCCGCGGGTTAATCCTGACGGGAGAGGGCATAATCCATGCCATCCCTGAGCTTAAAGGTACTTTAGCGGGCATCGACCTATCCCATGAAGCAGCGGTGGGCAAGATAGCCGAGGAAGAAGTGGAGTACCTCATGGCACGAGGGCTGACTCGAAGCGAAGCTACGGCCACAATAGTCAGAGGGTTTCTCAGGGTGGACATAGGGGGATTGCCGCTATTACTCGGTGCTGAATTGCAGCGGGCAATTGAAGCCAGTGAAAAGGACCTGATGTAAATAAGGGCAAGAGGAGACTAATCATGAATCTCAAGGCTCTACATGGCTGCAGCTACGGTTTGTATGTGATAAGTTCCAGAAAGGGTGATAGATTTAACGGACAAATCGCCAACACCGTGTTTCAAATCACCTCCGAGCCACCAACCATTGCCGTGAGTATTAATAAGCAGAACCTGACCCATGAATTCATCAGCGAAAGCAAAATCTTCACGGCTTCTATACTATCCCGTGACACGCCCCTCTCGTTCATCGGACATTTCGGCTTCAAGTCAGGTCGGGAAATAGATAAGTTCAAAGATGTCAAATACAAGCTTGGTGAGACTAAGGCTCCCATAATGCTTGACCATACGATAGCTTATCTCGAAGCTAAGGTGATTAAACAAGTAGATGTCGGAACTCACACCATCTTCATCGGGGAGATCGTGGGGGCGGATGTTCTCAAAGAAGGTGAACCCATGACTTATGCCTACTACCAGCAGGTTAAGCGGGGCACGACTCCCAAGACGGCTCCCAGCTACATCGAAGAGAGAAAGGAGACAGTATCAAAAATGGCGAAATACAAATGCACCGTTTGCGGGTATATCTATGACCCCGAGGCAGGCGATCCCGACAGCGGCATAAAGCCGGGAACGCCTTTCGAGAAACTGCCCGACGACTGGGTATGCCCGGTCTGCGGAGCAAGCAAGGACCAGTTTGAGAAAATAGAGGGATAAGTTGAGGAAATGCCATGATAGAAAACCTGAGCCAGGAACAATTAGCCGGAATCTTAGAAACCATACCGATAGAGATTTCTTTCGTCAATGAAGATGACCTGGTTAGATTCTGGAACAAACACGAAACGAGAATTTTCAAACGGCCGGTTTCTGTGATTGGGAAATCAGTCCAGAACTGCCATCCTAAGCACAGCGTGGATAAGGTGAACGAGTTGTTGGCCGATTTTAAGGCCGGCAAGGGAGACTCAGCCGAATTTTGGATAGACCTGAAGGGGAGGAAGATATACATAAGATATTTTGCTGTGCGGAATAAGGCTGGCAGGTATTTAGGCACATTGGAAGCCACTCAAGACATCACAGAAATAAAGAAGATCGAAGGAGAAAAAAGACTTCTAAAATAAGGGGGGCGAATGAAGGCAAGACAGATAAAGACAAATATTCACTGGGTAGGCGCTATCGACTGGGACAGGCGTCTCTTTGATGCCTTGATACCCCTTCCCGATGGCACAAGCTACAACGCCTATCTGGTGCAGGGCAGCCAAAAAGTTGCCTTGATAGATACTGCAAATCCCTCTATGACTCACGTCCTCATGGCCAATCTTGAGCATGTTCCTGTCATTGACTATGTCATTGCCAACCATGCCGAGCAGGACCACTCCGGCAGCATCCCCCAGGTTCTGGCGAAGTATCCCGATGCCAAGGTGGTCACCACGCCTAAAGGCCGGGATTTGCTCATGGCTCTCTTGCTTATCCCGGAGAACAAGTTTATCACCGTAAACGACGGCGAAACTCTATCCCTAGGGAATAGAACCCTGGAGTTTATCCATGCCCCCTGGGTACACTGGCCTGAGACCATGCTGACGTATTTGCGGGAGGACAGGATACTCTTTCCCTGCGACCTTTTTGGCTCCCATCTGGCTACTACAGACCTGTACGTAGCCGATGAAGGACAAGTCTATGAAGCGGCCAAAAGGTACTTTGCGGAAATCATGATGCCTTTCCGCACCAGTATTGAGAAACATTTGGAGAAGCTAAACAGTTACAAGATTGATATCATCGCTCCTAGCCACGGCCCCGTTTATGACAGACCTTCATTTATCCTGGAGGCATATCGAAGCTGGGTATTCGGCTCGCCAAAGAACATAGTGGTCTTGCCCTACATCTCCATGCATGGCAGCACCCAAAAAATGGTGGAATATTTTGTGGGAGCCCTGGCTGACAGAGGCGTCACGGTTAAGCAGTTCAATCTGGCGGCAACTGATATTGGGAAGCTGGCCATGGCACTGGTGGACGCCCCCACTCTGGTCATCGGCACGCCTACAGTCCTGGTTGGCCCACATCCTAACGTCGCCTACGCAGCATTTCTGGCCAACGCCTTAAGGCCCAGACTCCAATTCATCTCCATTATTGGCTCCTATGGCTGGGGCAGCAAGGCTGTGGAACAGCTCACGGCAATGATTCCCAACCTTAAGGCGGAGGTGTTGGCTCCTGTGCTCAGCAAGGGATTTCCCAGAGAGGAGGATTTCCAGGCCTTGAACAACCTAGCTAGCGCCATCGCCGAGAAGCATAAAGAGCGTGGCTTTGCCTGATGACATTTTACCCAAGAGGGCTGAGATAGCTAAGGCAATGGCAATGGTACCTTGCTCATCCCCGAAATGTCATAAATTTGTAACTTTTTTGCTCACTGTTTTATGACTTCTCCACTAGTTGTGGTCTAGGATGTGTGGGTAAGAGTATCATTAGAGTGCAGCGATAATGCCATCGTCAGCTATTTTGGGTGGCTGCTGAGTGTGTCCTCATTATGAGCGATACCATGTGGCAAATCTTCGAACTAAATCTAAATGTGATAGAACCGGCATCGGAAACACTCCGCAGGCCGGATCAAAGCAGTTTGGAGCCGTGCCGGGAATATGAAGCAAGATTGCTGAGAAAACAAACGGATCGCAATTGATTCAACAAGTTTGAGAAGGGGGTGAAATGTATAAAAAGATCTTAGTTCCTCTCGATGGGTCAGAGCTGGCAGAGGTTGTCCTGCCCCATGTAAAGGAAGTAGCCGCCGGACATGACGAAGGGAAGGTGATACTTTTGAGAATTGTCGAGCCTCTTCCCGCTGGAACACCGCCAGCCGTTGACTTTGAGGTAGTCAAAAAGGCCGGCGTAAAAGCAGGGGAAGATTATCTTGCCAGAATACAAGCTAAACTCAACAAAGAAGGGCTAACCGTCGAAACGAAAGTATTGACAGGAAGACCTGCCGAGACCATCAGCGAATTTGCTCAACGTGAAAAAGTGGACCTTATAGCGATTGCCACACATGGCCACTCTGGCATACGTCGTTGGGTATTTGGCAGTGTGGCGGACAAGCTAGTGAGCTCATCTTCTGTGCCAATCCTGCTCATTAGACCCAAAGGATTTGAGTCTCGCATCTAATCCTGAAAGGCTAAGAAACTGCTATCGGCGAGATATCTCTTGGGCCGATTGGTCTGAAGTGATGGAATTCGACAGAAGGCGAGGATATTGCGACAAACGTAAGTTTCGAATGGAGAAGTCTTGAAAAAGGAGGAAAAGACAAATGGAAAAAACAAGGTTTTATGTCCTGCCGCAACTGGCCTACGGATATGATGAGCTACAGCCGCACATATCCAAAGAACAGCTGACCCTACACCATCAGAAGCATCATCAAGCGTACGTCACTGGTGCTAATGCCATACTCGAAAGGCTGGACAAAGCTCGCAAAGAAGGTGTCGACTTCGATGTCAAAGCCACCTTGAAGGAGCTTTCCTTTCACATCGGAGGGCACCTGCTACACTCATTGTTCTGGGCTAATCTAGCGCCGGCGGGCAAAGGCGGAGGAAAGCCAACCGGAACTCTGGGCACAGCCCTGGAGAAAGAGTTCGGTAGTTTCGAAAGGTTCAAAAAGGAATTCAGTCTGGCTGCCACCAGCGTGGAAGGCTCAGGGTGGGCAGCACTCACTCTCTGCAGGCAGACTAACAGACCGATAATAATGCAGGTGGAGAAACACAACGCAAATGTTTATCCTATGTTTGCCATCTTGATGGTTATTGACGTCTGGGAGCATGCCTATTATCTCGATTATAACAATGAAAGGGCCAAATTCGTTGACGCCTTCTGGAACATCGTCAACTGGGATGAGGTGCACAAAAGGCTGGAAAGAGTGTTGAAGTAGTTTTCGGGCAGGGGGTGGACGGACAAGCCAGAGGGCAGGAGACTTATGCGAAGGAGCAAAAAAACACAAAAGTGCTAAAAGCAGTGGCTAAGACCATTGAACTTTCAGGCTTGAGATACTGCCGAGGCAAAGGAGGACAAAATGTGAAAAGCATCGTTTAGCATTAACCACTCCTTCCGGAATTTACTTGACTGACGGTGTCGCGCGACAAAGAAAAAAGAATTGGAGGTGCAAAATGGTAGAAAAACACGATTCTGTTACCAAAGTATCAGGGGCCTTTTTGGACAAGCTAAATGAGGCGATTGCCCGGGAATTGCAGGTAGCTATTCAGTATATGTGGCAACATGTCCAATGGGGTGGCGTGAAAGGGTTTGCTGTTCATGATGAACTGAAGAAGATAGGCATAGCCGAAATGAAACACGCTGAAGCTATTGCAGAGAGGCTGTTTTACCTTGGTGGAATACCAACAACCAAACCCTCCCCCATCTTCGTTGGCAGCACTCTCAAGGAGATGATAAAGCAGGACATCAAGGACGAGGCAAATGCTATAACCCTCTACAAGAAGATCATAGAGGCAGCGCTTAAAGAAGATGACGTCACGACAGCCTTTCTTTTCAAGCAGATACTGCAGGAAGAGGAAGACCATCATGACACCTTTGCCACTTTGCTGGAAGATTTGTGACGCCTAGCGGCGGCATGAACATTAAGCAAGGGTCGGGTGACTGAATGCTACGGTGCTGCCAAAAGTCCACGCGGCCTGAGCCGAAAGAGCTCATGGATAGGCGACCATGAAGTGTACTGTGTTGACGTATTCAACGATTTGTTGAAGGAAGAAGAAAAGCGGGGCAGTGAAGAATAATGGCCGATGAAACTCAGTCTAAGAAGACCGGCAAGGCCTCAATCCACATAACCGGAATGACCTGCACTACTTGCGCACGTACAATCGCGAAGGGTCTGTCCCACACTCCTGGGGTAGAGCAGGCCGACGTCAATTTCGCATCGCAGAAGGCTTCCCTAGAATACGACCCTGCAAAGGTAGACCTTGCCAAGATTAAGGATACCGTCTCGCAGTTGGGGTATGGGGTTGTCACCAGGAAGTCCATATTTCCGGTGGGAGGAATGACCTGCGCCTCATGCGTCGCCCGGGTGGAGGAGGCTCTATCCAGCGTACCGGGGGTGATTTCAGCTAGCGTGAATTTGGCCTCGGAGAAGGCTACCGTGGAGTACATGGAAGGGACACAAGTAGCTGACATGAGGCGAGCGGTAAAAGACGCCGGTTACGAACTTGGTCCCGAGGTGGAGGCTCTAGAGGATGTGACCGCTGCTTCCCAGCGTGAGATTCGAGGCCTTAGGAACAGATTCATTATCGCTGTCATCCTTGCCGCAGTAATAATGGTTCTGGGTTTCAGTCCTCCCTTTGTCGGCAAGCCTTATCTACTATGGGCTCTGGCCACGCCAGTGCAGTTCTGGGCCGGACTCCGGTTCTACCGAGGGGCATGGGGCGCATTGAAACACAAGACCTCCGATATGAATACTTTGATTGCAGTGGGTACCTCGGTGGCTTACTTCTACAGCGTGATAGCTGTCGTTTTCCCCGGCCTTTTTACCACCGACATACTGGAACCCCATTTATATTTCGATACCTCAGCGATGATCATAGCCCTGATTCTTCTCGGCCGCTTCTTGGAAGCTAGAGCCAGAGGACAGACCTCGGAAGCATTAAAGAGACTTATCGGTTTGCAGCCGAAGACCGCTCTGGTTATCCGTGAAGGCGAGCAGAGGGAGATTTCTGTTGAAGATGTTCGGGTCGGTGACCTTATCCTGGTACGTCCGGGCGAACGAATATCTGTGGATGGTGTAGTGCGTGAGGGTTACTCTAGCGTTGATGAGTCCATGATTACGGGAGAGAGTATCCCTGTCGAAAAAAAGGTGGGTGATGAGGTCATCGGCGCCACTATCAACAAGACAGGCAGCTTCCAATTTCAAGCGACCAAGGTGGGTAAAGATACGATGCTGGCTCATATCGTCAGAATGGTAGAAGAAGCTCAGGGAAGCAAAGCCCCGATTCAGCGCTTTGCTGATGTTATAGCCAGTTACTTTGTGCCGGCGGTGATTGGCATTGCCATAATAACGTTCATAGTCTGGTATTTCGTGGGACCATCTCCGGCCCTTACCTTCGCCCTACTGAACTTCGTTGCCGTGCTTATTATCGCCTGCCCCTGTGCCTTGGGATTAGCTACTCCCACCGCGATTATAGTTGGCACAGGGAAGGGAGCCGAGCATGGTATTCTCATCAAGAATGGTGAAGCGCTGGAGAGAGCTCACCAGATAAATACTGTTCTCCTGGATAAGACAGGTACTCTGACCCGTGGCGAGCCTGCGGTGACTGACGTGGTCGCTGCCCCTTTTTCTTCCCCAGACGAAGTGCTTCGATTGGCTGCCTCCGCTGAGCAGAATTCGGAACATCCTCTCGGTGAAGCTGTGGTCAAGGCTGCTCTAGGGAAGAAACTAGAATTATCTCCGTCCTCCGATTTTAATGCCATCCCAGGGCAGGGCGTAGAGGCTTTGGTGGAGGGCAAGAAGCTTTTCCTGGGCAACCTCAGGTTAATGAAAGAACGAGGCCTTTCCCTAAATGGGCTGGAGAAGAAAGCCGCTGAACTCCTTGAAGGAGGGAAGACGGTAATGTTCCTGGGGTGGGATAGCCAAGTATCAGGAATTATTGCCTTGGCTGATACCCTAAAGCCAGGCGCTAGAGAATCGCTCCAAATGCTGCACAAGATGGGTATTGAAACAGCGATGCTCACCGGGGACAACCGGCGCACGGCAGAAGCTATTGCTCGGGAGGCAGGCATTGACCGTGTCCTAGCTGAGGTGCTCCCTGCGCATAAGGCTAGAGAGGTCAAGAAATTGCAGGAAGAGGGAAGGGTGGTGGCAATGGTGGGTGACGGCATTAACGATGCTCCGGCATTAGCCCAAGCAGATATCGGTATCGCTATCGGTACAGGTACCGATGTTGCCATGGAAACCGGCGATATTACCCTGATTAGCGGGGACTTGATGGGAGTGGTAACTGCTATATCTCTGAGCAAGCGGACCATGAGGACCATCAAGCAGAACCTCTTCTGGGCCTTTGCTTATAATACTGCTCTCATTCCGGTGGCAGCCGGGGTACTGTATCTTGCCTTCGGGAAGACCGGTGTCCCTTCCGGGCTTCATTTCATTCTAGGTGAGTATGGTTTCTTGAATCCCATGTTGGCCGCAGCAGCCATGGCGGCCAGCTCCATCACCGTTGTGTCCAACTCATTGCGTTTACGAAGGTTCAAGCCAGCTAAGCTTGGCAACTAAGGAAAGGAGGTGCTCAATGGCAATAGACCCAGTCTGCAAGATGGAGGTACAGGAAACTAAAGCAGCAGCTACTTCCGAGTATAAGGGGAAGAAATACTATTTCTGCGCTGTTGGCTGCAAGAAGGCTTTCGACAAGAACCCTGAGAAGTACCTCGCTAGAGGAAAGAACTAAGTTCGCAGGGGATAAACAACATGTGGAAGTGTACCAATTGTCATCACGTGGAACTCAGCACCAACAAACCTGCGCGTTGCCCGGTCTGCGGTGCCGAGGCAGGGAAGTTTGTCCCGCATGAGGTTTCAGGTATAGAAGGGACTAAGACCTTGAAGAATCTGAAGGCTGGTTTCGTCGCTGAGTCCCAGGCACATCTGAGGAACCTAGCTTTTGCCATGAAGGCTGAGCAAGAGGGCTATTCTGAGGTGGCGAGGCTGTTTCGTGCTATCGCCGAAGCTGAGTCAGTCCACGCCTTCAATCACTTCCGCCTTCTGGGTGGTCTGTCTGGCACTCAGGATAACCTGGAAAGTGCCTTTGAAAGGGAAAACTTCGCTGCCAGCACCTATCCTCAATTCATTAGAGAGGCAAACGAGGAAGGTAATACAAGCGTGGCGACGGTTCTGAGTTATTCCCGCGATGTGGAGAAGGGGCATGCCCAGCTCTACAAGAAGGCACTGGCGCATATGATGGCTGGGGAAGAGACCGAGTACTACGTCTGTCAAGTCTGCGGCCATGTCTCCGACGGCGTTCTTCCCGATGCGTGCCCTATTTGCGGCGCTCCCAAGGAGAAATTCCGGAGGGTAGTCTAGCCGACCAGGCAATAATTCGATTGACAGCCAGGATTTATGAAAGGGGCTGTTCCATGAGCAAGTTTACAGAGGTAGCCAAAACAGAGGAGCTCAAAAGCGGCACAATGAAGAAGGTAAGTGCAGAGGGGCACGAAATCCTTCTGGCCAGAGTCGGAGATAAGTACTATGCCACTGATGATCGCTGCCTCCATAGGAAGGGCGACTTATCGCAGGGCAAACTGGAAGGGACTGTGGTCACCTGTCCTGTGCACGGCTCTCAATTTGATGTCAGTACCGGACAGGTGGTGCGCTGGTTAAAAGGAGGGCTAATGTCCAAGCTCGGCGGTGCATTCAAGATGTCCAGGGCCCTTAGGGTGTACAATGTCAAAGTGGAAGATGGCAAAGTGCTGGTTGAATTTTTGTGCGCAGCACCAAGGGGTCAACTCTATTTTTCTTGGGCTGGCAAGGCGAGCCCGTGGGGGAAAAATAGAGTTGACCCCTTTCCAGGAGGTATAAAATGGACAAGAACCTTAGCACAGAGCTTGCGGTCAACAAGGTACCCGTCAAACTCAACCCCTTCGCTGAACAATTTCTAGCTCGCACTGTGGTCGGGGCAGTCTCTTCCTTAAAAGGAACTGAAGACATACGGGATCTGGAGCTTCATCTGGAGCGAGGGGATGTAAAGCTGATCCTCAATAGGAATGACGTTCCCCTTACCCCTTTCCCCAAGGAAATTCTCACCAACACGATAATAGGCTTGGTCTCTTCATTAAAGGGGGTAGGCAAAATAGACAGCCTGAAGATTGACGTTAAGGCACACTAGTGTGACGAGCCCCTCATTGTGATTCTGAGCCCCTTTTTTTGTCACTGCGAGCCCCGACAAGTCGGGGCGTGGCAATCTCATGCCCCATCACGAGATTGCTTCGGCTGACCAAAGTCAGCCTCGCAAGGACAGAGGGGAAAAGGTTGCTAACGGCACTATCGTGCCTCGCAACGACACTTGGTAGTGGTAGTTAGCCTCCACTACGTGGGTTTTGACAGTATCGCTATCCGATGCTATCATACTTCCACAAGATGCGGATTACAGCCCAAGTTAACTATGACAGGACGGTCAACTCGGTTGGGGAGGGCACCTAGGGGGTAATAATAGGTGGATGCCGCTAGCGTTTGGCTTTTATTAGCCTTCCTGGTTTGCCTGGCCCTTTCAGCCTTCTTTTCCAGCGTCGAGGCAGCTTTTATCTCCTTGCCTAAAGTTGATGTTAAGCTGGTTGCACATACCGTTTGCTCAGGGGAGCATTAAGGGTGAACATTAACAGTCTGTTTGTGATATTGTTTTTCCTCAGTCTGGGGTGTGCCGCTTTTTTCTGCAGTGCTGAGACTGCTTTCATTGGTATACAGAAGCTGCGTCTGCAACATCTGATCCAGAGTGGACACCCTTCCGCCAAAAAGGTGGCAAAGATTGTGGGTCAGCCGGAGAAATTTCTCGCTACAGTTCTTTTGGGTATCAACTTCTTTGAGACGGCAGTAGCCACTCTGGGCACAATCATAGCACTGTCATTAATCCGAGATGAGAACTGGGCAGTAGCCATTGCTACCATTGTGATCACCATAGTAACCCTAGTTTTCGCCGAGCTTATTCCCAAAAGCTTGGCAGTTCGTTATGGAGAAAGACTGGCTCTGAGATATGTTAAGCCTTTAGAAATCATCTCAGCCGTCCTCTATCCTCTGGTTTACATATTGAACCGCATCGGGATTAGGTTTACCAAGTTAGTCGGGGAGAGCGAAATTCCCAAGCCGACCATCAGTGAGGAGGAATTTCGCACAGCTATCAATATAGGTGAGGCTGAGGGGGTAGTGGAAGGTAATGAGGCAGAGATGCTACACAAGGTGTTTGAATTCACCGACCGCCCAGTGAGTAAGACAATGGTCCCCAGAACGGAAATTGCCTGGGTGGAGCAAGGGACGAAGATAAGTGATTTCTTGAATCTCTATACCCAAGGACGATATAGCCGTTTCCCCGTATATAAGGATAATACCGATAATGTGGTAGGTATATTGCATGCCAAGGATGTGCTGCTGAAGCTAACCTCTGAATCTGACAGCAGAGACAGCGTCATTGACGATCTGGTGCGCCCGGCCTATTTTGTGCCTGAAAGCAAACGCCTGGGAGAACTCCTGGCCGAGATGCGAGATGGTGGTCACCATGCAGCAATCGTTGTCGACGAGTTTGGGGGAATCGCGGGAATGGTTACTCTCGGACAGCTAACTGAAGAGATTGTCGGCGATATTCACGATGAGCTAACGGATCAAGAAAAGGATTTCATTGTAACTAGCGACAGCACCTTTCAACTGGATGGGGGGTTCAGGATTGAGGAAGCTAACGAAGAATTGGAGCTAAGTCTGCCCAGGGGTGATTATGAGACTGTGGCCGGCTTTATTCTCAGCCACCTCGGTCGAGTACCAAGACAAGGAGAGCACTTCAAATACCAGAACCTGAAGTTCGTTATCACTGAAATGCGTGGAATGAAGATAGAGAAGGTCATAGTAACCAGGGAAAGGAGCGTTGCTACATCATAATTTTACTCCAGCCCCGTATGATCCGAGGGTGAAACTCGCCTATCACGACATGTCGAGATATGTTTATCTGCCAGCGAAGCAATTTAAGGAGGCCTTTTGAAGCTTATTCTAATCAGGCATGGCGAAACTCATTGGAATAAAGACGGGCTTATTCAGGGAGGCGATAGCGATATACAACTGAATGATACCGGATTGGAGCAAGCCAGGAAGTTAGCAGCTTTCCTCGAGAACGAACCAATTATTGCTATACTTTCCAGTCCTTTGCAGCGCGCTATAGCTACAGCCGAAGTCATAGCCAGCCATCATCAGTTGCCCGTAGAAATTGACCATGGGCTTAAAGAACTCAAAGTTGGTGATTTGGAAGGCATGTCTATTTCAAAGTTGACTACTACGTTCAGTCAGTTTTTGCTGCACCGACGGCAAGACAGGGAACACATCAAACTGCCCAATGGGGAAAGCCTTGTTGAATTGCAGGGGAGAGCTTGGGAAGTTATTGAACGTCTGGTAGAAAAGCATAGAACTAATCCTGAGCACAATCAAGACACTGCGGTGGTAATAGTCAGCCATTACTTCGTTACCTTAGCCATCATTCTCAAGGCCTTAGGTTTGCCTCTGGACTACTTGATCAGATTCAAAGTGGACCTTGGTGGGGTAAGCGTTCTTGAGTTCCGGGACTATGGAGCCCGCTTGGTGACATTTAATGATACTTCCTATTAGTGTGAGCTGCGAGGAGCAAGGCAAAGAGGTAATTCGTATGAGCAAGATTAAGCCAGAGTCGAGGATTCTAGATTCTATCCAGCGGTATAACTTGATTCCACGTAAGGAGCCATTGGTTGTCGGAGTCTCAGGTGGTGCTGACTCGGTATGTTTACTTCATATCCTGGCGAGATGGCGGAGAGAACTGGGCATAAGACTTCATGTAGCCCATCTCAATCACCAGCTTCGGGGAATTGAATCCGAAGCTGACGCTGAATACGTGTCCGACCTGGCTGGCTCGCTGGACATTCCCATCACTATTGATAAGCAAGATGTAGCTGCCTACAGGACGGAAAGAAATTGCTCTATTGAGGAAGCTGCCAGGGAACTACGCTACGCTTTTTTTGCCCAGGTAGTTAGAGAAGTCGGAGCCCATCGTATAGCCATAGGTCATACCAGGGATGACCAGGTCGAAACCGTCTTGATGCACATATTACGGGGGACGGGCATTACCGGATTGTGCGGTCTAGCCTCTTGCTCACCTATGGCATATGACAGCCAGGGAATGTCATTGCCAGCCGAAGCCCTGAGCGTAGCGAAGGGGCAGCGAAGCAATCTCCTGGTAATCAGACCGCTCCTAGATATAACCAGGGAGGAGACAGCAAGTTATTGCCAGGGACACAAGCTTGCTCCGCGTGTTGATTCCTCCAACCTGTCACCTGCCTTTGCCCGAAATCGCCTTCGCCTCCACTTGTTGCCTCTGCTCAGAGAATACAATCCGAGCATTGACCAGGCTCTGCTCCGTTTGGCTGATATCGCCAAAGAAGACATTGGCTTCATTGAACAGCACGCTTCTGGGTTGTGGGATGAAGTGGCCAGGCAGGAAAATAACACCATTTACCTGGACAAGAAACAGATTGCTGGCTTGCCGATAGCCTTGCAGAGGCAATTGTTGAGAGCGGCGGTGACCAAGCTGGCCGGGGATGTTCGAGACATCGAATCCACTCATATTGAGGCGGCAAGGAGCCTGCTGAATAAACAGCCCAGCAAAAGAGTATCTCTCCCCCACGGCCTTGTCTGCCAGGGAGGATATGACGAGCTTGTGATTTCCAGACACCGCTCAGTCACCGCAGTCCCTCATTCTGGCATCGCCAGCGACCTGCCCGCCAAGGC
>Ga0256868_10000367_pt1 | contig 26885 bp, 23 predicted proteins | sample RVTome_13_FD_187341 | JGI IMG/M metagenome (GOLD analysis project Ga0256868, IMG submission 187341) | Soil microbial communities from uranium-contaminated site in the Upper Colorado River Basin, Wyoming, United States - RVT92D227 HiSeq ...
AAATATTTTGAAATAGTCGGTGCTTCACCTAATATCGAACATATGAAGGCACAATATTCTTATACTTAGCCACTAACTTATCCCAGTTTGTCGGCAACTCTGCTTTTTTAATGACAGGTTGCGGTCCCCCCTGAAGGAATCCTATCCAGGAACCAAACCCGCCAAAAACATAGATTTGGACTGGTTCAGGTTCACGTTGAGTGATGCGAAAGATAACATGGGAGTTTCCCTGATCAGTGGCAGCATTCCTGTTTAAAAACACTCCCTCACCTCCACCAAACTGCGAATAATAATCCACAGTAAAACGAGCATTTTCTATAATATAGTCCTTAATTTTCTTCTTGGTCCAGCCCCTGCTGGCTAAAGATTTTGCATTGGGCGGAGTCAATAAAAGAGCAAATAGCCCCATCCGTGCCTGTATTATACTGGTAACCACCGTTGTCAGTATGCCTTGATCATCAGTACCATATGGTATCATCTGCTGGAAGGACTGGGGGAAGGTAAGTGTCATTGTGTTGTCCTCTTTCCTGAAACCGTGTTCCACATGCATGGGCTCCCAGGGACTAAACTCTTCATTCTCAGCAGCTACCATACTGTACTTCCCGGGATTCCCGAGCACTCCCATGTCCTCGATCTGTTTTCGGACACCCCGTATGTTCTTGGTGATCAGACCCAGGGTGCGTCCGATAGTGGCATTAGCGATGTTTCCCGGACTCATGGCACCGAAGCTGGAGCTGATCTGCAGGTCTTTGCTTATGGGACCATTGATGAGCCAGAAAGGAGCCCATGAGCCGGTACTTGCCGCCATCATACCGGAGGAAGGATTATCTGCCAGAGCCTGCACCCCAGCTATGAGCAAGGGCATATAGGTTGGCAAGGCACCGGCCATTACCCCATTGATAGCGATCTTTTCCACCGTAGCCTTACCCCGTCGGGGTTCCAATTCAGCTACTAAGTGACCCCCAGATAGGTCCGTTCCGGTCAGCATTTCGGCTACTGCTTCCTCAGTCGGTGGTATGATTGGGAAACCATCGGTCCAACCTCTCTTATAAAAAAAGCGGTTCACCTCTTCCAGGCTGCCTTTGAAAACAATTCTCGTCGGTTTTTCCGGCTCCCGCGGTTTGGGTGATCTTTCTTCGGCTGTCAGCGGCCTGGTTAATGCACCGACCATTTTATCGGCCACCGCCGTGATGGCAGCTTCGATGTCCTCTATGACGGTGGACTCTGAAACAATGGTCTCCGGCACAACCCTAATAACAGGCATGCCTTTGCTGGATGCTGCAGAGAGAGCATCATTTACAAAGTGTTCAAAAACGAAGGTAACGGTTGGCTTATTTTTCCCCTCTATAACTATAGAGTCGTACACAAGGTACTTTGTACATGCCCCTCAGTCACCGACAGCTGCTACCACGGCATCGACCCCATTGATCCAATCTTCAAATTTCGTCAAGTTATCCGGCTCAAGTGAGGATACTGAGAACGATTGAGCCCTGAACCAGCTTATCTCTGATGCAGGGAATCTCTCCTTCAATATCCTTTCAGTAACCTTCAATATAAGGGGCGCTGCACGTTTATTATTGCATAATAGACCGATTTTTTTACCCGCTAAATCGGTTACACGCGGCGCAAGGCCTTTTAGGGGGATAGGGTCAGCTTCTGCCCAAGGACTAAGTACTTCATATTCACTATTTGTCATTATCATTGGATATTCTCCTTTTGTAATCTTTTTATCCTGTTGATTTAAAGCGATCTTTAACCCTTAAAGTAAATCTCCTTTCTCACGGCATCCACTACAGGAACCTCATCGGCGGAACAAAGAGACTTAATTTAATCTGACCTGATTGAAGAAAACCTTACGGGTGGAGAGGGGGCAGAAACCTCAAGAACCTGTCCAGAAAGTTTATTGGCTAAATCAGAGACTAAAAATGCCACCGCATTTGCAATATCCTCAGGTGTGGTCGCCCTGCCTGCCTTTGCCATAGATTCAACAAGGTCTGTCATTTGAGGAGGAGCTCCACTCACACGATGGAAATTGGTAGCCCCTGGGCCTGGGGCGATAATGTTAATATTAATTCCTGAAGCTCCCACTTCACCTGCCAGGGTTTTGCTGAACATGACTGTTCCAGCCTTGGCTGCAATGTATGGAGCAGCGCCAGGTAAACCTGTTGGCTGATGTGCTGCATGCGTTGAGAAATTGACAATCTTGCCATATTTCCGTTCAAGCATATGAGGGAGGACAGCCTGAGTGAAATTCATCGTCCCCTTAAGGTTAATGTTTATATCCAGGTCCCATTGTTCTTCAGTCGTTGTGATGAAGGGCCGCACACCACTTGCACGGCCAGCACAATTAACCAGAATATCTATCTTACCAAATTCTGTTAGGGCTTTCTTTACTGCAGCGTCCACCTCGGATCTAATGGTTGTGTCTGCCTTAATAGCAAGAACCTTACGCCCTAAAGCCTTGACCTCAGCTGCCGTTTTTTCCGCTCCTTCGAGGTCCAAATCGACGCTCACGATATCGCAGTCCTCCTCAGCTAAAATCAATGCGATACGCTTTCCAAAACCAATCTGACTGCCCGTCCCTGTTATCAATGCTACCTTATCTTTTAATTTTAAATCCATTGTTTACTCTCTTCATATATTTAGATTTTTCCGGAATTTTTATAGATCCTATCTTTATCCATCCCTTAACCCCCCTCTATTCCCCCCTTAAATTAAGGGGGGATGAAGGGGGGGCCCCGCTTATTTACTCAACCAGATTTTTTCTGGTGTATAGACTGTGCCGGCTTCCCATTCGAAATAGCCGGTGTCATGCACATTGGATTGAAGAATACGAAACTCGGAGACATAGTACAAAGGAATAATCATCGTGTCATCTATCATGATCCTCGTTAATTCTTCCATCCTGGTTTTCTCCGGAGCCAGGGTATTGAGAGACACATCAATCTTATTGACAAAACCCTCGGGTCTTTTAAGGCTGGGGAAAATTCCCGTGATGGTATGAAAGTAAAAATTATAAGTGATGTTCGTTGTTGCCAGAACGCGTACAGCCTGTCCCAAGAAGCCATTTTGCCATCCCTTAAATCGGTATTCATTATATTTGCCCCCATCCGGAAACTCAAGCTCTACCTTAATTCCCACCTCATCGAGGAAACGCTGAACGGCAACCATGGCATCCCTGTCGACCAGTGCAGGCTGTGCGTAACTCTTTATTTTGAATCCATTAGGGTAACCCGCCTCTGTTAACAATTGTTTCGCTTTTTTAGGGTCATATTTGCCGAATTCCGATTCCTTTACATAACCTGGTTTACCCGGGGGAGGAACCTGATTTGCCGGCAACCAGTAGCCGAACCCCCGTGCTTTTGCAATAGCCTCCCGGTTGATGGCATAAGAAAGGGCCTCCCGGACCATCTTTTTGGATAATGGTGAATCAGGATTAAGACTATCTGGTACCAATGACACGGTTCCCGTATACATGTTTAGCATTTTAAATCCCATTCCCTTCAATATGGCTGCCTGTTCTCCTGAGGTAACAGCTAATACGTGCACTTTCTCAGCTCCACTTGCTCGCATCGCTGCTTGCTGTGTCATTGGATCCCTTATGAAGAGAAATTCTATGCCGTCGAGATAAGGTTTTCCTTTCTCCCAGTAACCCTCCCATTTTGTGAAGGTCAGTTTATTACCCCGCTCATAACTTACGAACTTAAACGGTCCCGTCCCCACCGGATTCCACATGGCCCATTCTTTCCCCTTATTTTTGAAAACCGAAGGAGAGACTGGGCTGGTGACGGAGCCCGCAAGAAGGTTTAACATGTTATTCTGATAGCGGTCTACATTGATTCGAACGGTATATTCATCAAGAACATCGATACTTTTAAACCCTTTGACCATCTTAGACTCAATTGCCTGATCAAGGCACCATTTGACGGCCTCCGCGTTCAGATCTGTCCCATCATGGAACTTCACCCCTTTCCGGAGAAAAAGGGTTATGGTGTTTTTTACCTGATCGATCTTCCATTCCATAGCCAGCCAGGGGTGATAATTCCCATTTATGTCCTCACGAATAAGACTCTCAACAGCGGGTCTTATGAGATTTTGGTCAATGCCCCTGACTTCCCATGGGGCACCAATCGGTTGGCCCCCTTCTGATAGATCAACGATCTTTATTACCCCTCCATACTGTGGGGTCACCTCTGCTTTTGCAACTGTAGCGGTAAGTAAAAGAATTGCTATCACGACTAAAATTAAACCAGCCCTTCGATGGATAAACACTTTTGCCGTTTCCATAGTTAATCCTCCTTTTTTTTAAATTCAAGAATTCAAAGTCTAATATTTTCAATTAACTGACGAAATTATTTTATGTCAATCAACCCATCCTTTTCAAGTGTTTCTCAAAGGTCCTAAAATTCAAACATTAAACCGAATTTATCCAGCACCTTCTAAAAAAAACACACAGCTCTTCTGCAGGATACTTCACTTAATGGCAAAACTGACTTTACACCTTGGTTTGGACAAAGTCAATTATTTTCCTTGTCGTAGTTGTCATTGACAAAGAATGGATAATTCTTTATATATTTTTTCATACTCCCTACTCCTCTCAAGGGGTAGGGAAAATATCAGAAAGGAGAACAACTGAATATGTCCGAAGTCAATTATGAAAAGTATTTAGTGAGAGAACCCCTTTGGGAAGCAGGGCCTGGAGTTAAAAACCGCCAGAGCCCCACTATGACTTACATGAGCAGTAAGCAGGTGCCAGAAGCCAATTATTACATTGAACTTGGTTGGATTTACGATATCCCTGAACCAAACCCCCACATTCATGAGCATGTTCATGATTTCGATGAGATCGTCCTGCATTGGGGGGGCGATCCTGAAACCCCTCAGGATCTCGGTGGCGAAATCGAGTTTTATATCGGCGGTCAACAAATCACCTTTAACACTACCACGGGTATTTTCATTCCAAAGGGTGTCCCTCATGGACCATTAACCTGGAAAAAATTCAAATTCCCTCACATTGAAATGGCATTCATGCTCGGCACCGGTGACGTGACGAAAGGCTGGAGAAAGAGCGGCATCAAAGAACCTAAAAAGACCTTACCGAAGAAAACCGATAACTTCGACTATGAGCAATACGTCATCAGAAGCCCGATTCGTGAGGCTGGAGGTCCGGTCAAAAATCGCCAATCTCCCACCATGACGTACATGAGCAGACATCATATAAATGTCGCCAATTACTATATTGAATTCGGTTGGATCTATGGCATGCCCGAGCCCAATCCCCATATTCATAAGCATGTTCACGCAAAATATGATGAGATTGTCCTGCATATCGGTGGCGACTCGAAGAATCCTTTAGACCTTGGTGGCGAAATAGAGTTTTATGTTGGCGGTCAGCCCTTAACCTTCAGCACGAATACGGCCCTATTTGCACCGAAAGGGTTAGAGCATGGTCCGTTAACCTGGAAGAAAGTCAGCAAGCCTCATATCGAAATGGCCATTATGCTTGGTGCGGGTACTGCGATGGAAGGTTGGGCGGACAGCGGTATCAGCGGGCCTAAAAAATAAGGCATTCAAGTCTATGCACAATTCTTTTTGTCTTACACAACTACACAAAAAGGGGGAGCGTTGAAAATGGCTGAATCGAAACATGGAAAATATATAGTCACGGAGTTGAAAAAAAATATAAAGGTGCCTTCCTTCAGACCAGGGGAAATCCTTGAAGAAGCCAAGCCTGGTGAGAAACGCATGATGAACCATGTCATATGGATGGATAGTGAGGTTGTTCCGGGTTCCTTCTATTCCGAATGTGTCTGGTTCTTTCCCGGAAGAGAGCCCACTCCTGAGCAGCTTCAGAAAATGGGTAAGGAGAGGGGACCGCAGGCCCATACCCATCCATTCGAAGAAGTGATTACCTTTTTTGGCACTAACTTTAACGACCCGCATGATCTATGCGGCGAAGTTGAACTATGGCTGGAAGATGAACAATTCATTTTGAACAAAAGTTTCTTAGCCTATATCCCAGCAGGGATGAAGCACTGCCCATTGAGGATTAGAAGAATTGATAAGCCGATGTTCCACTTTACCCTCGGCCCCGGCCAGAAATACGAAGGGGGATGGAAAGGAGAAAGAAAGAACCTATCTAAAGCGGAATTGGCTAAGCAATTTGTCTTTCAAGACAAGCCGAATTTAAAGCTACCTGGTTTCCGTCACGAAATCCCTAAAGAAATTGCCCACCGCATTGTATACCTGGATAGTGAGACCGTACCTGGTGCTACCTTCTATGGAGAGGCTCTCTGGTTCTGGCCTGGGAAAAGACCGGCACCTAAGCCTGGGGAAGAACCCGGTGTGAAACCTCATACCCATCCGTTTTCTGAAATGATTGCCTTCTTCGGCACCAACCAGGATGACATCCATGATTTGTGCGGCGAAGTCGAGTTATGGATAGACGGTGAGCAGAATATCATTAATAAAAGCTTTGTAGCTTTTGTACCAGCAGGGGTGGTACACTGCCCATTGAACATCAGGAGGATTGATAGACCCATTTTTCACTTCACTGCAGGACCCGGCAAGATATATGAATAGAGAAGCTCCTTCTCATGCCATGCAAACAAATTGAGAAATGGGGTGATAGGGGAATGGGGAGATAGGGAGATTAAGATCTCATAGAGAGACCCTAATCCCTTATCGGAAGCGAAATGGAGTTAACTTCCTATTTTGAAAAGTCTGGTGTTTAATGTATGAAGGCCAATGTCTGAATTACAGATAAGGAGGGATGAGAGATTATGGCTGAATCGAAATATGGTAAATATATTGTCACTGAATTAAAACGAAATATCGTTGAAGCTCCCTGGAGTCCACCGATATCAACAGCCGGAAAGGGGAAGGGCGGGCGACTTCTTTTTCTAGATAACGAGGTTGTTAAGGGGGCTTTTTATTTGGAGTGTGTTTGGATCATGCCAGCCCCAAAAGGGGAGGAGAGGCGTAAGGTCTCTACACAACCTCATGCCCATGATTATGATGAGGTCATATGCTTTTTCGGTACCAATCCGGAGGATTTTTATGATTTGGGTGGTGAAGCTGAGCTTTGGCTGGGTGATGAAAAACACACCATCACCAAAAGCTGCATTGTGTTTATCCCTGCGGGGCTGCAGCATTGCCCGTTGAGCTTTAAAAGAGTAGACAGGCCTATTTTCCACTTTACCAGCGGGCCTGGGAAGCTGTATTTTGACGAAAAGAAAACCTAATGCCGCCCTTCACCGCGCCGTCGCCAAAGCGGCTATGGCGCGTCGGCGACCTTCCCCTCTTACCTGAGGCCTGCCTGCACGAAGCCCCGCCTGCCAGAGTACCTGTACGGCGGGCAGGCGCTTCGGCAAAGGCAGGGGAGAGGGCGGGGTTATAGGTTGAGGTTTAGGTGAAGATCGTAGGGAACGGTTTCAAACCGTTCCCTACTTTTTTTATTGAAATGATGTGCCTCCAGAAATGCTGAGGATTTGTCCTACGATGTCTGAAGAAACATCCGAAGCAAAGAATGCTACCGCATTAGCGATATCTTGTGGGGTAGTGCCTCTCCCAATCGGGGTCTCCTTAAGAAACTGGGTTTCGAGAGCTTTCTTGTCAGGTACTTTCGCAAAATTGGTGTCCATGGACCAGCCGGGCGATACGCAATTGACAAGGATTCCATCACCTACAACAGTTCTTGCAAGGTCTCGGGTGAATTTGTAAACACCTGTCTTAGCAATGTTATACATGGAAACCATCGGCCAAACCATCTTTGCGGTATCTGAGGCGATATTTACAATCCTACCATATTTTTTTTCAATCATGCTGGGGAGAACGGCTTGTGAACAGAGCATGCAGCCCTTAAGGTTCAATACAATTTCCCGGTCCCATAACGCTTCTTCTTGCTGAAGGAAGGGGCCTCCACCCAATATTGCACCAGCATTATTTACCAGTATATCGATCTTGGCGAATTTCGCCAGAGCTTGCTTGACCATTTCTTCCGTATCAGCTTTCTTGGTTATGTCGGCTTTCACAGCCAGGGCTTTACGTCCCAGACCCTCCACCTCAGCCGCTGTTTTCTTGGCACCATTAAAATCTACATCAGAGGCGATAATGTCACACCCTTCTTTGGCTAACGTCAAGCAGATAGCCCTACCAAAACCTACCTGGCTGCCTGCTCCAGTCACTAACGCTATCTTGTCTTTTAAACCTAAATCCATTTTTCTTCCCCCTTCTTAATTTTTTGTAATTACTTTAACTTTTTGAAATAATTTTCTTAAATCCCTCCCTACCTCCCTTTTCCAAAGGGAGGAGAAAAAATCCCCCTTTTCTAAAGGGGGATTAAGGGGGATTAAGGCCAAAGCGCCTTGGCCACATCTTCCAGTCCGAGCTCCAGGAGTTTGTTTTTACTCGGCCTGGCTGTCTTGAGGTCCCAATCCATGGCTGTAAAAAAATCTCTATTCAAGGTTTCCTCGTCAATTGATTTCCCAGCTAAGGGGCCCTCCTTAGGAGGCGGATTACCTACTATTCTGCCAGGCACCTTGAATTTTAAAGAATTCAACCCTTCCCGAATGTTAAAAGAATGCCTGATGTTGGCAATTCTTTCACCAATTTTTTGTATGTCGTCCATGGTAAAATTCCAGCCGGTAATAGCATTCAAAAACTCGATGAAAGCATTGGCATGGGGTAGAGCCCCTTCCACAAACATGCACATTCCGGAACTGTTCATAACATGCGTGAAGTTGCTGCCTATTTTGTGTGGTACTCCTCTGTCTTTTTGGGAATTCCGGTCATATTCAGGCATGACTCCCGGACAATGCGGCCCCTCTCCACCCTGGGTATGGCGAGCAGGGGTAGCATCTAACCTGTATGCAATCCCCCATTGAAGACCAAACTTCGGATCATGAGCAGGGACTTCCTGTCCCTGAATATGCATGGCGTATTGGTCTGAACCTTTCCCAATCCTCTCTGCGGCTACCTTAACGCCATCAGCCAGAATATTACCAAAGCCTTCCCTCCTAACCATTTTCTCCGTCATGGCCACGATGGATTTATGGTTCCCCCAGTTCATTTCAATACCATCGGTCTCTTTCTTTGTGATGATCCCTCTCTCATAGCACTCAATAGTGAAAGCAATGGTCGCCCCTGCCGAGATCGTATCTACCCCATAGCGATTGCAGATATCATTTGCCTTGATGATCGATTCGAGGTTGCTGTTAAGGCAATTGGTACCAAACATACCGAGCGTTTCATACTCCGGCTTGTGGGCACCTGCCTCATATTTATACTCTCCGTTACACTCTTTCATATGCCCACCGCACCCAATAGGGCAGCGATAACAGGCATATCTCTTATCCTGACGCTCTATCACAGGGGTTCCCCCAATTTGTTCATATTCTGGAAGATCAATGATTGCTGTACCTGACCAGTTTTTGGTCGGTGTATCACCTGCCGCAGCCAACATATTAAAGATACCGGGTGTGCCAAAATCCCTCATCAATTGGACATGCCCGGTCAATTCACCCATATACTTCTTACGCAGATCTTTTGCTTTTTCTTCCTCAGCCTGGGGGACCTTCATGTTGCCTCTTACTGTAATCGCTTTAAGCTTCTTGGATCCCATCACTGCGCCGAGACCCGAACGGCCAGCTGCTCTTCCCTTGTTATTCATGACAGCGGCAATGAGAGCAACCTTTTCTCCTGCTGGACCGATGCAGGCAATTTCTACGTCCTTACCAAGCTCCGATCTGAGCATGTCCTCAGTCTCAAAGGTATCCTTTCCCCACAGATGGGCAGAATCCCTTAATTCGGCTTTGCCATTATCAATGAAGAGATAAACTGGTTTTTTAGAAATGCCGGTAAAGAATACCGCATCATAACCGGCGTATTTCAGGTAGGGACCGAAATTGCCTCCTGAATTGGCATCCCCCCAACCTCCTGTAAGCGGTGACTTCCCCACTACTGTATACCTTGAACCTCCAATTGCTGGAGTCCCATCAAATGGGCCTGTAAGAAATCCTAAAATATTATCTGGTCCCAACGGGTCAACTCCAGCCTTCTGCCGGCTGAACAGGATTCTTGCACCCAAACCATACCCCCCAATAAATTGGCGGCACAGATTTTCATCCAGGATCTCATCCTTAAGCTCTCTCATCGAAAGATCCACCCACAGCATCTTCCCTATATAGCCTCTTGCCATATTTTTATTTCCTCCTTTCTTTATTTGTCAGTCATTTAGTAGAGGGTTATCCAGGTTGACCCAGAATAACCAATATCTGCTATTTTTTAACATTTCTATTCGATAATTGTCAAAATTTTTCGAGGATATTAAATAACCCCTCTTCAATTCTTGACCCATTCGGCGGCACCAAACCCCGCCTTTGAAGGCAGGGTGAAGAAGCGCCACTTCCTTCGGCATGCTCAGGATACTGAGTTTATCGAAGTACAGGGTCAACCCTGAGCGAGCCCCAGCATTTATGCTGGGGAGTCGAAGGGTTGACTTGCTTTAAGCTAAGTGGTATGTGATTAAATAAACTCGATCAGAAGGAGGTAATGATGGGTGGTTATCATAAACGAATCTTTGAACCTTTTCCTGTCCATACATTGAAAAGGGTGGAGCGTCCTACCACATTAATCATAGATGATAAAGTCCAAAGAGTGGATGAACGGGAGAGTGGTTTTAATAAAGCAGCTCGGGGGGATTATGGTGAAAAACTTAAAAAGGAAAGGCAGCGATTCGTCCTTAAGCATCCCCTTTCGGGTGCTCTTGTTTGGATGACGACCTACCTGAGAGACGTTGTGGATGGATTGGTTGCAGCCCAAAAAGCCCCGATCCCGGAAGATCCTGAACGGGTATCCAGGCATATAAAGGAGCTCGCCTACTTTCTCAGAGCAGATGTTGTGGGGATCTGCAGATTGCCTCCCTATGCTGTTTATACCCATAGCTTCCCCAATGGTGAGCCTGTTGAGCTCAACCACCAGTATGCCATTGGGATACTCATCGATCAGGACTCGAAGACCGCAGAAGCCTTTAATGGCCACGACTGGATAAGCAATTCGATGAGCTTCTTGGCTTATTCCACCTCAGGGTTTATCGCTTGCATTATGGCTGATTATATTCGAAGACTTGGATACCCTGCGAGAGCCCATCATGCAAGAAATTATCAGATTGTCCTTCCCCCCGTCCTCCTCTGGGCAGGCCTGGGAGAGATGTGTAGAATCGGCGATTGTGTGCTTCATCCTTTTTTGGGACCAAGGTTCAAAGCAGCAGTCGTGACCACAGACTTGCCTCTTGCTGTGGACAAACCTATTGACTTTGGATTGCAGGACTTTTGTTCCAAATGTAAGAAATGTGCAAGGGAATGTCCCTCAGGTGCCCTTAGCTCTGGTGATAAGGTCATCTATAATGGATATGAACGCTGGCCATCCCATACAGAAAAATGTACCTCGATGCGGGTAGGGAATCAAAAAGGGTCAGGATGTGGGACTTGTATTAAGGTCTGTCCAGCAAACAAACCTTACAACCTTTTTCACAGGGCCGTGGGCTGGACAGTAAGACACTCCTCTCTCGCAAGGAGTGTGTCTGTCCGGGCAGATGATCTTTTAGGATACGGGAAACCTCAACCAGATAAAAAATGGTGGTTTGATCTTGAAGAGGTGGAAGGTGGCTGGAGGATTCCATAAGATTCCCATTTCTTTAATTAGAGTCTGTTTATCCAGCACCTTCCAGAAAATCCCGTAGCTCTGCTGCAGGAATGAATTCTCCCTTCACCCCACCCTCTCCCCTCTTGGGGGAGAGGGTGGGGTGAAGGGGCGCTACTATTTTATAGAAGAGGTGGATATGGGCCATCTTGCAGGAAAAGAGGAAATTCTTAAACAATTGCAAAAGAGGCTGCACCAGAATCCGATCGGCCTACCTGAGCATCCTTCGGTTTATGAAATTCTCTCGATCTTGTTCACCGATAAAGAAGCTGAGGTAGGTTCGAAATTTCCTTTTGGGGTAGTGAATATTGAAGCACTTCAGAAGGCAATGGGGATGGAAAAAGATGAACTTGAGGGGATCCTAAAAGGGATGATGAAAAAGGGTTTGGTGATGACTTCGAAAAAGGATGGAGAAACCCGATACCTCCTTTCTCCGGGCATGACCGGGTTTTTTGAATTCACCTTTATGCGAACGAATGAATCCCTTCCAATGAAGCGATTGGCAGAATTGATGCATACCTGTAAAAATAATCCTGAATTTATCCAAGAATTTTTTTCACCCGGAACCACCCGGGGCCGGGTCTATCTTTATGATAAAGTTCTTCCCCAGGTCAAGAGCGAAGTCCTTAGTTTTCAAGAAGCAGCAGAGTATATCAAAATGGCAGGACATGGAAGTTTAGGGAAATGCTATTGCCGTCATGAAGCTTGGCATTTAGGGAAAAACTGTTCGGCACCAATTGATGATATTTGCATGACACTCGGGAAATCCTCTGATTTTGTAGTGGAGCAAGGATTTGCAAGGAGAGCTTCTGTTAAAGAATTGTTGGATACACTGAAGAAGGCAGAGGATTTGGGATTGGTCCATATCGGAGACAATGTCCTGGACCAAACAACTTTTATTTGTAATTGTTGTGGGTGTTGTTGCGGATTTCTTCAGGGCATCACTCAGCACCATCTGAAGCATGCTGTCACAACCACCCAATTCATCGCCAAACCTGATTTTAATGATTGTAATGGATGTGAGGAATGTAAAGAACATTGTCAGATCAAGGCCATTCGGATGGAAGGGGATTACCCTGTAGTGGATGAAGAGTTTTGCCTCGGATGTGGTGTATGCGCCCGCTTCTGTCCCAGCGGTGCGATGAAAATGGAAGAGAGAGAGAAAAAGATCATTCCGCCGAAAACCTATAAAGAGTTGATGATTCGTTTGATGAAAGAGAAAGGACGAATGTAACAGATGGAGTAAAAAAACACTGGAATAATGGAAGAATGGATTATGTTCGTTTCTTATTCTATTTAGAACAGAAGGCGAGAATCATCTCTCTTAAAATGACTGCAGCCGTGATCGAAGAGATCTGAGTTGGGTCATAATCCGGTGTCAGTTCTACAATATCAAATCCAATGACATTCAGCGTTTGAAGCTTTTTTAGAAGTGAAATAAACTCCTGAAAAGTAAGACCTCCTGGCTCAGGCGCTCCAACACCTGGTAGAAGGCTCGGATCAATTACATCGAGATCGAGGGTGATGTAGACGGGTTGGTTTCTGAGGCGCTTGACCATTGAACCAAGAGAAGCCGTATTCAGGGAGACGATAGATTTCATCCTTCTGGCTAATTTAAACTCATCCTCGGTTCCAGATCGAATCCCAATTTGAAACAATCTGCGCTCACTCAAATGATCAACCACCTTCTTCATCACGGTGCTGTGGGAAAGGGATTCCCCCAGGTAATCATCCCTTAAATCTGTGTGAGCATCAATATGAATAAGATGAAGGCGAGGGTAGGTTTTAAGGATCTCTTCTACAATAGGAAGGGTGATCAAATGGTCCCCTCCAAGAAGGACAGGGTATTTTTTTTCAGAAATAATTATGCCAACAGCTTTCCGAATCAAACCGAGGGAGATTTTTTTCTCTCCTAAGGGTAATTCCAGGTCTCCCATATCGTGAATGGAACACTGGCTTAAGTCTTTTTGAAAATAGGGACTGAAGGTTTCTATCCCCCACGAAGCCCTCCGAATTGCAGAGGGCCCAAACCGGGCGCCTGGACGAAACGAGGCTGATCCATCATAGGGGCATCCAAGGATCACCACTCTGCTTTTTTCAAAGGAAGCATTCGCAGAGATATAGTTAGTTTCTATAAAAGGGAGTTTCATTCGGTTAACGTGGAGCTAAGCTTATCTTTGAAGGTCTCAGTAAATCATAGATTCATTATAGAAATTTAGAGCTAAGAGTTAAGAATGAAGAGTTTTTTCTTCTCTGATTCTTCATTCATAACTCATAATTCATAATTCATAACTCATAATTCTTCATTCATCACTTATAACTTATAACTCCTCAGTTACTCCCAAAGAACGACTGCCGCGAGGGTCGCCCCGGTCTTTTTTACCTGATATTCACTGACGACCGTTTGAAGGTCCCTGATCTTCCACCCGCGAAGCTTCATTCCCTCGATAGCCATGTTTCTGACGATTTCCTCGATCTTGCGCCGGTCTCCTTTGGCCGAATATTCCATGATCAATCCGTTCTGATTTTCATCCTCTGGAAGAGCTACTGCAACGCCAGCCGAGATGATCTCTCCAGGCACATCGCTCGTGATCGCAGCATAAGCTGCTGGGACCAGGGCTCCCGGAGGAAGGGCAATTGGGGAAATCCGTTGACAATGGGGCGGAACGATGCTCGACATCTTGACAATATTCGTGTTGCCAATGCCTGCCTGGAGGAGGGCTCCGTCGAAAGCATTCAGAGTTGTGTAACCATCTGAGGCTCCAGAAACCAGAAAGTATTGAGTCGGGGTTTTAAAGATCATGGTGCTTCTCCATCATCTCTCGCCTAATTGAAGGCGTATAGGTTTTGTGTTACGCTTCCTTCCTAAAATATCGATCTTCGTAAATTAGCAGCTTGCTGAAAATCATTTTTCTAAGGCTGCTCAAAAATGCTCAGATGCAAGGCGCCCGAAACCCTGAGGAGTGAGACGTACTTGGGTGTACGCCGCAACGACGAAGGATGAGGGCAACGCCGCAGATGGGCATTTTTCAGCAGCCTGTTAGAAGGAAGGAGGCGAGCTGATCCATAATATCACCGCCTCCTTAGAGCCGCTGTTATGGAGCCAATGCTCCTTCTCAGCTGAGAGGTAAAAGCATTCCCCTTTTTTCAGCTTTAGAATCTCTCTCCCAAAACGAAGGTTGACCCTTCCCCGAAGGACCAAACCGAACTCCTCCCCTTCATGGGGCTTCTCTTTTGGCGTCGACTCTCCTTTTCGGAGGGTCAGGAGAATGGGTTCTAACCGCCGATTCGTCGAACCTGGGACCAGAAGCTCAAACTTCTCGATCTTCTCTTTCTCAATTGCTACGCGGTCCTTCTCCCGGTAAATGATTTTCTCTGCAGAAGCCTCCCGGAAGAAATCGGAGATATTTTCATCCATTGCCTCAAGGATCTGGATCAAGCTGTCCAGGGAGATAGACGTGAGATCCCGTTCGATCTGAGAGATAAACCCCTTGGTCAGATTGGCCCGTTCGGCCAGTTCCTCCTGGGTCAGGTTGCTCAGCTGTCTTAAATTCTTGATCCGTTCTCCAATCTTCATAAAACCTGGAACACAGTATACGAAGAAATTAGTTTAATAATGTGTAAGACAGTTTAGAAAGAAAATAGTTTAATAAACTAAACTTGCGTTTTATTATAACCAGGTTTTCCAATTTGTCAAGAGGTTTTTTAAAAAAATTGGAATTTATATGACTTCTACACCTTTGTCATTTCTGTTTACTAAGATTCCCAGAATGCCCCGTTCTGTGAACGGGGATGAATGGCGGAAGGTTTCACTCTAAAAGCGTTTGCAAATGAGGGGAAATCGCCCTGGGGAAGAAATCACCGATGAATCCGCAGGTCGTCCGTTCGAGTCGGGCTAGGCGTACCATGTTATTCAAAAAGTCTCTGGTCTTCTTATCATTCTAAAACCTGCCCCGTGTCCAATGGATCTCATTCACCGTCGAAATGAGTATGAGGTAAGAACAGACTTGATCCCTTTCTTCAGCAGTCGGCACTTACCTATTTGTTTAAATGGGTGACCCCCACGCCGCTTGCCTTAATCTATATCAAGTTGCATTTTCCCCTACGTCCCCCATTTTCCCGTCCCAAGCATCCCAAGCATCTTTTAGAATTGGATAAATTAAATGTTCCTTTGGAGAAGGGTTGATGTTATCATAGCAATGGGAGGAGTAATGTTCATGAGACTGACGAAGTTCCTTCAATCTGTGCGGCAGTGGTTTTGGGAGTCTATACCAGCAATCATGGTTTTGCTTCTAAGCATCCTTTTGCCCGTCTTATTTAGCGATATTTCCCATTTAGGGAGATGGGAAGCCATTTATAAGACGTTTTTCCGTTTTTTTCGGTTCACTCTTTTTCTTTGTCTACCTCTCTATATGCTGCTTCCTGTTTATCGTACGATTGTCTCTAAGAGAAGAGGAACCCTTGTTCAAATTGGGAAAAGGCAAGAAGTGCAGGTCCTTCCCCTGAAACATTGGGTGTTTAGGCCGTTTCAGGGCATTGGCATCGGCCTTCTCTTTGAAACAAAACTGCTTACTGTCCTTCAGGTGATTACGGGGGAACCTGCCACACCCTTTCAGTTTTTCCCCACGGAGCAGTTTGAAGCCGGACGGTTCGTGGCCATTACAGGAATCACCGTTGTCGTATCCTTGCTCTTATCCACTCTGTGGACACTCGATGACATGGGAATAAGATATATTAACCAAAAAGATGACGAGATGAAGATGATCGGGAAATATGCTGGAACACTGATGCCAATCATTTTTGGATTTTATGGCCTCTTCAGCCTGGCGGCTAATTTTCCAAAAGGAGAGGCCTTCATCTATTTGTTTAAGATTGTTATCGCTCTTTATCCTCCGTTCGCAGTTTTCGTCGTTTTTTATAACAATTTTCTAAAAAGTAGGAAGGACCATTTTTCCCAGGGAGTATCACTCGAAGTTGGGGGCGTTTGGCGTAAAGGATGAGATTGGCTGCCAATATCACGCCAGGATCAAGGTTTCAGAAGTAATGCCAAGTCGTCCCGCTAGGGCTGGGGGCCTTTTTTATTTTCTCACTCTATGGGCTTCTACTTTTTCAATCGCTCAAAATCACCGAACAACATGTAGACCGGGATGAACTTGGGTTTAAGGGAGAGCGCGTGTTTAATGATCTCCGCCTTGTCTCCATTTTTAAGGGCCTCCTGGAGTGCAAGGAGAGCATCTTCCTCCGTTTTTTGGAGATTTCTCATCTTCCCGACCTGTTCCGGGCTGAACCCGTAAAGTTCAGGGTTGAACTTGGATTTTTTCGCCTCATCCCACGCCTCTATGGCATCGGGCAATGCTTCTTTAATAGTTTCTATGTCCTTCTCGCTCAGTGTTTCCGGTTTCTTTTTATCTGCCGCGTCAAAGATCTCCTCCATATACCCGTGAAATTCGGTAAGGTAGTCCGGGAAGTACTCGATCTTGTTCCGCTTGCGCGCATCCATGAGGATCATCCTTACCCCCTCCAGGTCCTCATGGGCACCGGGAAGGTCTTTTTCGCCGGCCACGGTCTTGTCAGTGGCCATGATCAAATCCTCTACCTTATCCATATCCTTTTTCCACTGAACATCGTTTGGCTGTGCGGAATAGTACTTCTTCGTAAACGTTGTCCAACCTTCCTTCAGGAACTTCATGGAGAGCTTGGACTCTTCCACCTTGCCTTGGCCGGTGAGGAAAAGGGCGGGGACATAGGCCTTGTCGAATACGGCCGTGTCCTTGATTATGGTGTCTTGCCCATAACCCATCAATGGAATAAACACGAGACTCAACCCCACCGCCAACATCAGAAACAATCCCATCTTTTTCATTCAACCGCCTCCCTTATGATATTTCATTCATTTTGACATCTTTTCCCTCAATCTTCAAGGAATGCAAATGGCCGATCATCTGTTATTGAATCTCTTTCAGGGGAGTCAATAGTGCCGCTTGAAAGCATCAGGCTGTTCCATATTAGACAGATCTCTATCCCTCTCCAAAAGCGACTTATGCCCCAATGCTTACCTCTTTACACCTCAAGTGTCACACTCTGTTCTAACTACCTTCCTTTTCCAACTCCTTGTCCCTTTCCGGTTCCTCCTGCGTATCGTTGAAAAGCAAGGAGATGATTATCTATAAAGTGTTATCTTTCAACTAAGTCTTTCCAGTTCCTATCTCGTCCCTCCGTTCCCCGTCTTCAATTCCTGGACTAACCCTCTTTTCTTCCCCTTTGCAATTAGGTTTGGGAAACTTTTTTATAGATGACCCATAATTGATATCACTTCTATAAAGTTTCAAGTCCTGACAACAAAGTCCAGGTTTATTCCTTCACTCCTCTTCTGAGGGTAATCATTGTTAAGGCGGATATGAAAACGGCGTAGGCCAGGAGTATTGCCAGGTCCACGCCCACGTCAATAAGGTTCTTACCTGTCAACATAATATCCCTGAGACCCTCAACACCATAGGTCAGGGGTAATACCGCCGAAAGCCACTGGAGATAGTTCGGCATCTGCTTCACAGGCCAGACGACTCCGCACAGGAATATCTGCGGCAAAATGATAAGCGGGATGAATTGGACCATCTGGAACTCATTCCGGGCAAAGCTTGAAATGAAAATGCCCAGGTTTACCGCTCCTATGATGATTGCAACCTGAAACACGATAATCTGCCATAAATCGCCGCGATAGTTAACATCTAAGACATAGACGGTAAATAAAAGGATGATAAGGGTCTGGATGAGGGCGAAGATGAAGAAACCGAGCAAATAGCCCACAACGATGTCGAATCGCGAGACCGGCGAAGCCATCAGGCGCTCCATGGTACCCTGGAACCTCTCCCTGAGGAAGCTGATTCCGGTAAGCAAAAAGCCGAAGAATAGAGCGAGCGTGGCTAAAAGGGCAGGGGCGATATAGTCCAGGATACCCGCCTGCGGGAAGCTCAGCCCGATGAGCGTCATGACCACCAGCGGCGCCAGGAAAATCAAACCCATAGTCCGGCGGTCCCTTGTTAGCTGGCGCACCAGTCGCTCTGCGATTATTAATGGCCGACTAAACATCATTTCTCTGCTTTCCTCTTCGTGCATAATAAAGGAAGGTATCCTCAAGAGTCGCATCAGGACGCCCGGTAGCACACTTTAGCTCATCAGGTGCGCCTTCGGCGATAACCTTTCCGTCGCGTATAAATCCGAGCCGGTCGCAGTGCGCGGCGTCATCCATGGTATGACTGGATATGACTAGCGTATGACCCTGTCTGGTAAGCGAGCCGAAGTACTCCCAGAAAACAACTCTAAGCTCGGGGTCTAAACCAACAGTAGGCTCATCCAGGAAAAGTAAAGTCGGGTTGTGTACGATGGCGCAGGCGAGACTTACTCTCTGCTTCATTCCGCCGCTTAGCCGTGACACCACTTCTTTATGCCTGTCCCACATATCTACAAGGCGGATGACCTTCTCTACTCGCTCGGAACGCTCTTTTTTATCGGTGAGATGGTAAATGCGGGCGAAGAAATCCACATTCTCGATTACGGTTAACTCGTTATACAAGGAATGAAGCTGAGGCATATACCCCACACGGAGAACCAAAACTCTCGATGGGCGCTGCCCTAATATCCGTACAGCGCCTGTGCTGGGTCTAAGCAACCCCACAGCCAGTCGTATCAGGGTGGTCTTTCCCGCTCCATTGGGGCCTAACAATCCAAAACTGATGCCCTGCGGTATTTCGAGAGAAAGCTCATCCAATACCTTCAGTCTTCCGTAGCTGAAGGACACCCTTTCCGCGTGAACTGCCGGTTCTGTTAAAGGTTTTGTTGCCATAATCTTAAAGTCTTTTTGTTAAGAACTCGCTTTAGAGTGAGTCAAATATATGAAAAACAGAGTTGGATGTCAAAGGAAAAAACACAAGAAATTGTTTCCTGAGGTAAACAATATGGCCTTCGACCTAGGGTTTCATTATTTTAAAACCTGGCTATTGTCCAATGAATGTCTTTCACCACCGAAATGAGTCAGAAGCAAAGCAGACTTGCCCCTTTTATACATCAGTCATTTTATAAGTATATCAAAAGTGGAATAGTTCACTTAAGAAATGAATTACTGCGTATTTGATGAACTGTAAGGGCTTCAGCCAGGTCAGAAATGGTTTCTCCGGGCTTTGGGGGCATTGATTGTATGGCATCTTCGTTTTCTAATCTGCTATCATGTTTCCCTCTTCTCTGCCCGAATCATCACATGATGAAGAGTTCCTGGAGTATTTAAGCATGCTTGCCAAGGCACGGCGTTTCATTATAATACATTTCCATTTCTTTAAAGTGGTATTTTCCAACTACGTTATATATTTTTTTCTGTCTGCCCATCCCTTTCTGCCCAGCAATCTAGCGAGCCTCAAGCTGTCTCCCCAAGCTTATCTTACTCGTCTTTCCAGTTCCAATTCCTGCCGCCTTTGAAGACGCCTGCGTTCATTTCGTTGCTGATAAAGAGGTTGGCCTCCGGAAAGCGTTGGACCATGGCGTAATAGAAGCAGCCTTCGTCCTTGGTTTTGGCCAACTCCTCTTCTGTAGCGATCAGGTAATCTTTAGTAAAACTGTACGAAGAGGAATCAAAAGGCATGCCCGGTTTCTGATGGCCGGGAATAATCACCTCCGCACCAATCTTTTCTAACCGCTCAATATCCCGTATCCATTGCTGACGCTCTTCCGCCATGACCTCACAGGTGAAGGGGTGCGCCTGGTTAAACAGGATGTCGCTGCCGTAGAGGGTTTTTATGGAGGGGATCCAGACCGCTGAATTGTATTTCAGGTCGCCCATGACTTCCGGGATAATTTCAATTTGCTGTCCTTCCAACTCGATGGAGTTCTGGCTGAGAGACTCAATATTGACGGTTTTTCGGCATACATTGGTAGCTCCGATGACCTTTTCCCAATGATCGAGTTTTCCAAAAAATTGACGATTGATGGTGCGGGCTACCGAAGCAAGTGCAGTGACCCGGGCGGACGGAAAAGCCTCCGCAATGACCCCCAGCCCGAAGTAATGGTCAGGATGAGCATGAGTCACATAAATCGTTTCGAGATGTTTGCCGGTTTCCGCTATTTCCGCGATGACTCGATGGGCGTTCGATAGTGTCCACTGGGCATCGATCAAAACGGCATTGGTTTTTCCCATCACGATGACGGAGGCAACTTCAAACCCTTTTTCATCGCTAAAGAAAACCTTGGTAGACAGCGAATTCGATCCGTGGTTGTTGATTCTAACTTCCATAGGCTCACCTCCACTCATATTCTGATTTTACTTTAGCAAACTATCGAGAAGCTCGCAATCAATTCCCAATTCTGCACCCAGGACTCATTTAAAAAAATCCCTGGTCTCCTTATGTTTCTAATGTCTGCTCGGTATCCAATAAATACCGTTCTTCAAACCTGTTTCTATTCCTTGTCGATCAGACACTATGGTTGGGTCCGCATCTTTTCCCAAAATCCCCTTGGAGAAATTATCTCCATTTTTCCTATTTTGAACAAATCGAGAAGCTCCTTATCACCGGTGACCAACAAATCAGCATTTCCGTTCAATGCAGATGAGAGGATCATTAGGTCATCTTTATCCCGGATCTTAACATCTGAAAGCGTTGAAGGAATTGCGAAATGAGCATCTTGTTGGATTATTTCTATTGCCTCATCAATGAGTTTATTTGGAATTTGGAGCTTTTCCCTTAAGACTCGTTTTAGCTCATTGAACAATGGAATAGAAACAACTAATTGATGGGAAGTGAGAATTTCTCTTAATACATCGGCACAAAGGCCTCTGGTGGCCATTGCACTTACTAAAACATTTGTGTCGAGAAAGACCTTCATGATATCTGTGAGAAGATATCTTCATCCGTTAAAAAACCCCGTGCCTCAGCGAAGGGCATGATCCTCTTCCTCAATTCTTCAAATTGTTGAAGCCGAAGCTGACGGCGCAGTGCCTCTCGGGCAATTTCACTGCGGTTTCTCCCAGACCGCTTACTGGCTTTAGATAGTAAAACATTAAGGTCTTTATCTAATCTGATTGTTAGTGTAGCAGATTTCATGTATAACAATGTATTACATTTTACAGCCCTTGTCAAATTATATTCTTGGAAAGCCTGGCGAGGGTAATCAGCGGTGGTTATCAGCCCCCTGTTAGGATGGTTAGTCGATGTTCTTTTCTCACTATAAAAAACCAATAATCAAGTCTGCCCCCAATCTCCCCTTTTATTGTTCTAAAACCTTCCCAGTGTCCGATGAATGTCTTTCACAGCCGAAATGAGTAAAACTTGAAAACAGACTTAATCACTTTCTTTAACAGTCGAAACTTTCTTATTTATCTAAGTGGGCACCCCCCCTCTGCTGCAAGTCGCTTTTTCTTCAATTCGTCAATGGAATTCATTATGTCTCCTTTATTCAAGACAATCTATTTTTATAGTCCTGGTAAGTAAATTCCTTAATTAATCTAAATCCTGAGTTTTCATTCCATATTCCGAGGGAAGGATGGTTCACGCCATTGAACATCGTCGTTTTTACGGTGGTGTAATGGATCATGTCATCAAATATGATTTTGTCGCCGGGTTTTAATTCTTTATCAAATGACCAATTCCCTATATAGTCGCCTGCCAAACAACTAATCCCTCCCATCCGGTAGGTTGGCTTTCCTGTCTTTTCGTCGGTTGCGCCCAGGATGACAGGTTTATAGGGCATCTCTAAACAATCGGGCATATGGCAGGTAAATGAGACATCGAGAATCGCCGTTTTTTTACTGTTATTTTCTACGATATCTAAAACCGTAGAAACCAGGTAACCCGTTTGATAAGTAAAAGCGCTACCGGGTTCCAATAAAATTTCAACATCATACTTATTTCTAAAATCAATTAATAGTTTAACCAAATGGTCGATATCGTAACCTTTTTTTGTTATCAGATGACCGCCACCCATGTTCACCCATTTTAGCCTTGGTAAAAGCTTACCAAATTTGTCTATAAAAATAGTCAGCACTTTTTCGAGGGCAAAGGAATCTGCCTCAAATAATGTATGGAAATGAAGACCTTCAACTACTTGTGGTAAGGTATCACCAAGCTGGTCAGCCGTAATACCAAATCGAGAACCGGGTTTACAAGGATTATAGATGTCATAGGGAGAATCTGAAAACTCAGGATTAACACGCAAGCCAATCGAAACACCATTTTGATTGGTAATCTTAAAATACTTTTGCAATTGATTTATGGAATTAAAGGAAATATGACTGCTATATTTTAAAATGTCTGCGATCGTCTTTTTTTCATAAGCAGGTGAATACGTATGCGCTTTTACTCCGAGTTCTTCAAAGGCTAATCGTGCTTCGTTTAGTGAACTTGCCGAGGCGCTAAAACCATATTCTTTAAAGATCGGAAACACACCCCAATTCGAAAAGGCTTTAAATGAAACGAGGATATCAACCTCCGCTGCCTCTTTAACTTTTTTTATTAATTCAAGGTTTTTTCGTAATAAAGGCTCATCGATCACATAACACGGTGATGGGATTTTGTTAAAGTCAATAGGCATAGTTCTCAGGGAAAATTGGAATGTTTAGTAATCAAAACCGGAATGTTGGAAGGATGGAATACTGGAATAATGGGTGAAGAATATTCAACCCAACAATCTGCTGGTCTCTTCAATTTTCCTTCCCGGTTTTTCCCAATATTCCATTTTTCCACTATTCCATTATTCTAGACCTATACTTCCAAATCTACATCATGCATTTCGTACCAGGGAAGTCCATGGAGTTTTAATTGTTCCATGAATGGATCCGGGTTAAATTCTTCGGTGTTAAATACACCAGCTCTTTTCCATTTACCCGTCATGAACATCATAGCACCGATCATTGCAGGTACTCCAGTAGTATAACTCACACCTTGTGCCCCCGTTTCCTTAAATGCATCCTGGTGTTTACAATTATTATAGATATAATAGGTTTTCTCTTTTTGATCCTTAATGCCTTTAATCCGGCAGCCAATGGAAGTCTCACCGGAATAATGTTCACCGAGCTCGCCCGGATCGGGCAAAACCGCCTTGAGGAATTGAAGAGGCACAATTTCTTTGCCTTCATATAGAATAGGTTTAATACTGGCCATACCAATATTTTGAATCACACGCAAATGGGTTAAATACTCTTGTCCAAAAGTCATCCAAAAGCGAGCTCGTTTTAGAGTAGGAAAATGTTTCACCAATGATTCTAATTCTTCATGGTAAATCAGGTAAGATTCTCGTGGACCGATATTTGGATAATTTAACGGTTTGTGAATTTTGTGGGGTTCTGTTTCAATCCATTTCTCATTTTCCCAGTATTTTCCTCTTTGGGTTACTTCACGAATATTGATCTCTGGATTAAAATTAGTTGCAAATGGTTTTCCATGGTCGCCTGCATTACAGTCAACAATATCAAGAGTGTGGATTTCGTCAAAATGATGTTTTAAAGCATAAGCGGTGAAAACTCCTGTAACTCCCGGATCAAACCCGCAACCTAAAATGGCTGTTAATCCTGCTTTTTTAAAGCGGTCATGATAAGCCCATTGCCATTTGTATTCGAATTTAGCGACATCGGGTGGTTCAAAATTTGCAGTATCTAAATAGTTGATTCCTGCTTCAAGACAAGCATCCATGATGGTTAAATCTTGATAAGGGAGTGCTGCGTTAATGACTATTTCTGGTTTAAAGCTTTTAAATAAATCAATGAGTTGTCGAACATCGTCAGCATTGACCTGAGCCGTCATAATTTTATTAGTGCCCACTGCCTTAGCGATGACATCACACTTTGATTTTGTACGGCTTGCCAGCATGATCTCCGTAAACACTTGTGGAGCTTTGGCAACCTTATGAGCCACAACGGTTCCTACACCACCCGCTCCGATGATCAATACTCTAGCCATGATCAATTACCCCTACCCTGAACAATGGTGAGAACAGTATAAGAAGAAATAAGTTTAATAAACTAAACTTAAAAAATTATAACGCCCTTTTTTGATTTGTCAAGCTTTTTTTGTGAACCAATGTTCCGAATGACAGCAAATATAGCGAACAACTCTAATAGCTGCGGGCTATTCTGCAGATTCGCTATCATTCATATGATTCCCTTTTAAGGGGTTTACACCTCGCGGATTTTCTGTTAATTCATTTAGGAAGGGAAGATGGATAAGATTATCATCCGCGGGGCGCGGGTTCATAATTTAAAGAATATTGATGTAGAGATCCCCAGGGATTGTCTGGTCGTGATTACGGGTCTGAGTGGCTCTGGCAAGTCCACGCTCGCCTTTGACACGCTCTATGCCGAGGGGCAGAGGCGGTATGTGGAGTCCCTTTCAGCTTATGCACGGCAATTTTTAGAGCAGATGGAGAGGGCTAATGTGGAATCCATCGAGGGTCTCTCTCCTGCCATCGCTATCGATCAAAGGAGTATGTCACGAAACCCGCGTTCCACTGTAGGCACGGTGACAGAGATCTATGATTACCTCCGGCTCCTTTTTGCCAGAATCGGTGAACCCTTCTGTCCCCAATGTGGCTCTCCTATTTCTTCACAGACCCTCCAACAGATGGCTGAGACACTCCTCCGACTCCCTAAAGGAACCCTTCTTGTTATTCTCTCTCCCATGGTAAGAGGGAAAAAGGGTGAATATCGAAAGGAGTTGGAGGAGATTCGAAGGGATGGTTTTGTGAGGGTGAGAATCGACGGTCAGATGAGAGATCTCAGTGAGGAGATCCGTCTGGATAAGAATAAGCGCCATGAGATCGATGTGGTGGTGGATCGTTTGGTGGTTAAAGAAGGGGCCGAGAAGAGAATCAACGATTCCTTAGAGATCGCTTCACACCTCTCGGAAGGGATTGTGAAGGTGGAGAGGGAAGGATCGGTCCCCATGGTCTTCAGCCAGAAATTCTCCTGTATCCATTGCGGATTCAGTTTCCCCGAGATCACCCCCCGGATGTTTTCCTTCAATAGTCCCATGGGCGCCTGTCCTACCTGCGCCGGGTTGGGAACAAAGCGATATTTTGACCCCAACCTTATTGTGGCGAATCCCTCTCTCTCGATAAGCGAGGGTGCTATCCTCCCATGGAAGGAGAAGGGAGAATCCTTTCTAAAACCCCTTCTGGATGGATTGGCCAAACATTATCATTTCGATCTTGATACCCCCTTTCATCGATTAACAAAATCGATTCAATATCTTCTTCTCTATGGATCAGAAGGAGAAAAAATTTCTTTTAAAATTAAAGGGAAGGGGAGATCCCATCTCTTCCGCCAGGAATTTGAAGGAGTGATTCCAAAAATGGAGAGAAGATATAAGGAGGATGGGGAAGAGGATGAGGAGTCAGGGAGATTCATGAATGTGGCTCCATGTCCTGATTGTGCTGGGACACGGCTGAAAAAGGAAGTGCTTTCAATCAAGGTAGGTGGAAGATCGATCGCTGAAGTCACCCATCTCTATGTCAAAGAGGCATTGGATTTCTTGAATCATTTGGAATTGTCCTCAAGATCTCAAAAAATTGCTCAAGGAATTCTGAAAGAAATAGAAGAGCGATTAAAGTTTATGGTAGAGGTCGGTCTGGATTACCTTACACTGGACCGGACTGCCGCCACCCTTTCTGGAGGCGAATCTCAACGCATTCGTCTGGCGACCCAGATCGGATCGAGTTTGGTGGGAGTACTTTATATTTTGGATGAACCCAGCATTGGGCTTCATCAAAGGGACCACTTGCGCCTTTTAGGGACATTAAAAAGATTGAGGGATTTGGGGAATACCGTCATTGTGGTGGAGCATGATGAAGAGACGATTCGTTCTGCTGATTATATCATCGATATGGGACCCGGGCCTGGAGAGCGGGGAGGGGAGGTGGTCTTCACTGGACCTCCCAAGAAATTGGTGAAGGCAAAACATTCATTAACCGGGCAATATCTCTCTGGGGAAAAGTTCATCTCACTTCCAAATCAGAGGAGACCGGTCGGAGGGAAGCATCTCATTATCCGGGGGGCAGCGGCAAATAATCTGAAGAATATTGATGTGGAGATTCCCTTGGGAGTGTTCACCTGTATCACTGGTGTTTCAGGGTCAGGGAAATCAACATTGATCATTGATACGCTCTATCGCCTATTAGCCCAACAACTTTATCATCTTCCTCAGCATGGTGTC
>Ga0256868_10000369_pt1 | contig 26861 bp, 14 predicted proteins | sample RVTome_13_FD_187341 | JGI IMG/M metagenome (GOLD analysis project Ga0256868, IMG submission 187341) | Soil microbial communities from uranium-contaminated site in the Upper Colorado River Basin, Wyoming, United States - RVT92D227 HiSeq ...
GAGTCAGGCTCAAGACGCAGAACCGACTCGAAACCAAGCCTATCCGAAACATCACTGTTTTCATCCGGGGGGGGCAATTTCCCGACCAGTGGATCCTGCTCGGCAATCACCATGACGCCCATATTTTCGGGGCTGGAGATCCCAACAGCGGAACGGCTGTTCAGCTCGAGTTTGCCAGAATTCTCGGGTCTTGGCTGAAACAGGGATGGCGTCCCCGCCGGTCGATCATGATCAATAATTGGTGCGCGGAGGAGTACGGCCTGGCGGGGTCGACAGAATGGGTGGAGGAGCATGCCGCCTCGGTGCGGGATAAGGTTGTCGTGAATTTCAACTCCGACTCTGCCGTTTTTAACATCGACACGCCGCTCTATGTGACCGCAAGCCCTTCGCTCATTCCGTTGATCCAACAGGTGGCCTCGAGCCTTTTGGATCCCCGTAGCGGCCGAAGCTTCTCTGATGTCTGGCTGGAGCAGCAGCATGAATACAGCAACTGGTTCAGCTCGATGGGAACAGGCTGGCAAATCCTGCCCGGAGAGCCCCGTGCCAGCAAGCCGAAAATCGATTCTTCTCCGGGAATTGACGATAATATGCCGTTCTTCTTTCACCTCGTTGTTCCGGGAACCGATATGTTCTACGGCACAGATTATGGGATGTACCATTCCCTGTATGAGAATTTCCACTGGATGTCGAAAGTTATCGATCCAGGATTCCGCTACAACGGCCTTATGGCCCAGCTCTGGGGCCTGCTGGCTCTCCGCATGGCTAATGAGGACCTGATTCCATTGGACTACGTAAATTTTGCCCGGCACGTTGGACGGGCTTTAGAAGAGTTGGAACAGGAGCTGAGCGGTGAGTTCAGGACAGAATTCATCGGTCTCAAAGAGCTCTGTCAGGAATGGAAAGAAACGGCCGAACAGGTCCAGAGGAAGATGGCCGACAGCCCATCTCTGGACAGTTCTTCACTAGAGAAAATCAATTCCACGTGGTACCGGCTGGAACGCGCTTTCTATCATGATAAAGGCCTCCCCGTAAATCCTTGGTTTAAGAACCTTTTTATGGGACCCGTGGCTGGTCTCGAGAACGAAATCAGAGTCCTTCCCGGGCTGGCGCAGGCATTGTGTCTGAAAGATCTCAATCTGTGGAAGGAGCAGACCGCGATTTACCGTAGCGTGTTCAAGCGATTGATCAACGAGACCCAGCAGGTTTTAAGCGGCTTCGGAAAATCTTGATCTCCAAGAATTGCTATTCTCTGACTTCACTCTTTATTCTTGGCTGGAGCCAGGAGGATGATGGGAGGCGTGCCCGTTTGTTGGATCATGATATCAAACGCGGCCAGGTCTGTGTCCTCGTCCCGCTGTTCCAACGAGTCCACAACCCTTGGGACGCCCGGCGGGCGGCACAGAACAGAGCCTTGAAGATTAGCCCGTCAGGGAACGACACGTCCGACGAGAGGAATCACCGCCGTCAGCAGCCCCACCGCGAGCAGCACGCAGACGCTGAGCAGCGCCCACTTCATCGTATAGCGCTGGTGGTCGTCGAAATCGACGCCGACGAGCCCAACCAATAGATAGGTGGAGGGCACCAGCGGGCTCAGCAAGTGCACCGGCTGCCCCATCAGGGAGGCACGCGCCATCTCCGCTCCCGTGATGCCGTACGCCTCGCCGGCCGCCGCGAGGATCGGCAGGATACCGAAGTAGAACGCGTCGTTGGAGACGAGGAAGGTGAACGGGACGCTGAGCACAGCGGTGACCAGGGCGAGGTAGGGCCCGAGCGCGGTCGGGACCGCGCCGATCACGCTGCTGGCCATCGCGTCCACCATCTTGGTGCCCGAAAGGATCCCGGTGAAGACGCCGGCCGCGAAGATCAGCCCCACCACCGCGAGCACGTTGCCGGCGTGCCGTGAGAGCAACGATTTCTGCTCCTCGATGCTCGGGTAGTTCAGCATCATCGCCACGGCGAATCCGATCATGAATAGCGAGGGCAGGGGCAGCGCCGCCGTGACCAGCGCGACGATCAACACCACCGTGAGGATCGCGTTGACCAGTAGCCGGTCGGGACGGCGGTGCTCCACGTCCTCGTGGAAGTCTGGGTTCGCGAGCTCCTCCTCGAGCACGGGCGGGAGGGTGTCGGCGCTCACCTGCTCGGTCGACAGCCGGACACGCTCACGAAGTCCGAGCCGGTAGGCCACTAAGATCACCCACGCCGCCCCCACGATCATCGACGGGATGAGCGGCACGAACACTTCCGCGGTCTCGAGGCCGAGCGTGCTCGCGGCGCGCGCCGTGGGTCCGCCCCACGGGAGGACGTTCATGATGCCCCCTGCGAGCATCGTGACGCACGCGAGGTTGAGCAGGCGCATCCCCATCCGGCGATAGAGCGGCAGCATCGCGGCGGTGGTGATCATGTACGTGGTGGAGCCGTCACCGTCGAGCGAGACGACGAGCGCGAGCACCGCGGTACCGACCACGATCTTCATCGGGTCGCCGTGCACGAGGGCGACGATGCGCTGGACGAAGGGCTCGAAGAGGCCGGCATCGATCATGATCGCGAAGTACAGGATCGCGAACATCAGCATCACGCCCGTGGGCGCGAGGTTCCGGATGCCCGCGAGCATCATCTCCCCCAGCTCGGAGGAGAAACCGGCAAGGAGCCCGAATGTGATCGGCACCAGGATCAGCGCGACGAGCGGCGACAATCGCTTGGTCATGATCAGCGTCATGAAGACGAAGACCATCCCGTAGGCCAACAGGGTCAGCACGTGAGCGACTCCGCGATGGTTGTCTTTCTCAGGGACGCTCCGGGGCCAACGGCAGGACGATGTGCGAGGGCCACGTGGCGCTGTGCTGGACCGCGATGTCGGTCGTAAAGATAAGAATTTGCTTTTTCCGAGCGAACTCAATTCCCGCCCTTGGCGTTGAATTTACTCTCCTTTCCATATCGGTACTCTATCTCCGGCCGGGCGGCAATGTCAATAATCCGGACTAGTTCATAACCGTATAAACCGCTCCCGCAGATAATGTCCGGACAAGAAATCCCTCCGCACCGGTTAAAAGGCGATAGACTTCCACTCCTCCCTGATCACAAAAAACTCAAAAATATTCCCCACTCTCCTCGGCTGCCATTAGCGCGACATGCTCGTACACATGGGAGGACGGAAGCCTCGCCGCCGCAAAGGTCAGCATGAGACGGGCGATGAAAATATTGGCTGTGGACGTCGAATCCTGTATGGTACCAGGAAAGCAAGTGCTCCGGCCCCTGGCCGGGCCGTCGGCCCAGCGTCCCCATTTATTAGAACGGCCCAAAATGAAGAGCCCGGGCGATGATCACCGCGGCCATGAAATAGCCTTGCGTGAGGATGAAGCGGGAAGAGGACCGCACACGCCGGGCGTTCACGCATTCTTGTGGCCATCCGCCATTGGGAATATAATCGCCCTTCCGGAGGAGAGGAGTATGCCATGAACTACAATAAAACGCGTGTCCTTGCGATGCTAGCCCTTGCTGGTCTCGTCTGGTCGTGCAGCTGCCGGGACGACCGCGCCACAGATCCGAAGGGCGGCGGCCTTCTCGATAGCCTGGCCAGGCCTCAGAAGGGACGCTCGATGCGGACCACCTCGACCATGCGCATGGGCGAGCTGCGCCGTGGCCCCGACGGCGACCGGAACACCGGGGAGCGCAGGTATGATCCCACGGCCGATCCGCGCGCCGATTCCGACGTCCAAAGCAACTGGGACAACTTCAACGTCCCTCCAGGCGGTACCCACGTCCTGCTCAACGCTCAAGGCCCGGGCGTCATCACCCATATATGGATCACCTTTCTCGGTCCTGACCCCGAAAACTGGGCCCCCCAGGGGTCGGCCAACCACCAGGAGCTCATGCTCCGGATGTATTGGGACGGGAACCCGCGGCCGGCGGTGGAAGCGCCGGTCGGCGACTTCTTCGCCAACTGCTTCGGCAAGCGCAGCGAGGTCATCAGCGTTCCGGTCATCGTCGAAGGGGGGGATTCCTACAATTGTTACTGGCGCATGCCCTTCCGGAAATCCGCCCGGATCGAGATCGAGAACCAGAGCGGCAAGCCCCTCAGCCTCCTCTATTACAATATTGACTGGATCCGGCTCGACTCGCTGCCGAAGGACACGCCCTATTTCTACGCCCAATACCGGCAGGAATACCCCGTCCGCAAGGGCAAGGATTACATTCTCTTGGAAACGACCGGTAAGGGCCATTATGTCGGCACGGTCCTGGGTGTGAGGATGCGCAGCCCGGCCTGGTTCGGTGAGGGCGACGAGAAGATTTACGTCGACGGCGAAGCGAAGCCCTCGATCTGGGGCACGGGAACCGAGGACTACTTTCTTTCGGCCTGGGGACTCGAGACCGCGAGAACACCCTACTTCGGGGTGCCCTTTTACGATCAGCGAAGCATCGGCGGGCACACAAGCGCCTACCGTTGGCATCTCAGCGATCCCATCGTGTTCAATACCGGCATCAAGGTAACACTGGAGCATATGGGTTGGATGTCCAAGGACGAGAATCCCGAGTATAAGGCCACCAGCTGGAATGAGCGCGAGGACGATTACGCCAGCGTAGGCTTCTGGTACCAGACCGGCGTTCCCACCTTCACGGTCCGCGCCCCGGGAGCCGAAGAGCGCCGCCTGCCCAGCCTGGATAGGGTGATCGTTTATGCCCGGGATTTTGCCGGGGCCAAGCGGCATAGGGAAGGCGAAGTTACCAAACAGGCGTCCGACCTTTACGGGGGTGACATGCTGGTGTACAGGCCCTCGCAGCAGGCCAGGGCCTGGCTGGAAATTCCGATCGAGGTGAAGGCAAAGGAGCCTTTGCGCCTGGCGATCAACGCGATCAGCGCCCCGGACGGAGGCCTCTACCGGGCGCTTCTCGACGGGGTGAAAATCGGCGAGCCGCTGGACTTCCATAGCGACGGGCCCGCCGCCCGGGAATTTCAGCTACTCGACTTCTGGCCGGATCCCGGAACATATACGCTCCGGCTTGAATGCGTCGGTAAAAATCCGCGAAGCACCGGTTACGCCCTTGGCATCGAATCCGTGCGCCTCCTCGAGCGCCGCCCGCGGGTGGCGGAATACGGGCACGACAAGGACAAGGACTGGCGCAAGAGCCCGACTCTGTACGACTGACGACGGAGGCTCGACGGGAAGGACGATGCCCGGGGCTCAGGCCGCTGGCCGGACCGTTGGCCCGCTTCCCCATTTCTTGCAGGTCGGACACTTGTTGGCCAGCGCTAATCCCCTTATTTATGTGGCCAAAGAAGAGTCTGCAACGGGTAGGAAGTCAATCGGTGATGGCCCATATGCCCCGCCAAATATCACGCACACGAGAGCTGTCAGTCAACACGGCACAAACGGTGGGGGGATGATGGGTCTGGCCTACAGAGGGGGGGCCGAAGCTGATGGGCGCCGAGCAGACTCCGCCGCCATATCACAACAGTGTAATTTTCGCCCACCCACATCGATCATGTTTTCAATTTTGGGGATTGAAATTTCTGGGATTCTAATTTGTTCTAGAGGATATCCTTTGCTCGCTTATGAGTTGTACAATAAATTGGAATGAAAGCAGACGAGGTTCATCAAAATTGGGCTAATCAAGAACAGCCTTGTGATAGATAATTTTTGATTCATTCTTGAGTCTCTGTTAATAGCTAAACGCTTCGCCTATGCCTTAGCACAATTCCTGGCAATGCTCCGGTATGCTCTTCCCCATCAACCACCATTACGCCATTCACAAAGACGTAATCGATCCCCTCTGGATAGCGGTGCGGGTAATTCTCGAAGGGATAAGAATGAGGGTATAGGTTGGTCGCCCGGTCGCGTATATGATCAAGGTCAAATACAACGATATCAGCCCACGCACCGGGTCGTAACACCCCTCGATCGCGAAGTCCCAGCCGCTGGGCAGGGAAGGAGGTCATCTTGCGGATGGCTTCCTGCAGGGTGAGCACCGGCTTATCGCGCACGTAGCGCTCGAGCACACCTGGGAATTCACCATAACTGCAAGGCGAATAGGGTGGAGGATCATTCAGGAAGCCATAGAGAGCCAGCACCTGCCCGTCGGATGAGATCATTACGGCCGGGTGCTGAAGCAGGATACGAATATTGACCTCATCAATATAATCAAAGAGCGCCTCTGCTTCATGACCGTTTTTAATGATCAAGTCAAAGTAGGTATCGAAAGGATCCTGACTGCGCTCCTGGGCAATTATTTGGATGGTTTTGCCGATCACTTCTGGAGTATTGGGTGCATGCAGCATGGTGATGCGCTGCCACTGTCCGTGCTTGAGCAGCCCCACAGGACCAAAAGCAGGCTTGCGGTCATCGATAATTTCCTTGCGGATCTCGGAGCGCTTCACAGGGTCTCTGAGCAAGGCTGCTATTTCAGTAGCAGATTGGGTTTGGATGTGCTGGGGCAGTCCGCCGGTGAGTGCGGGTGCCAGGTCGGTGTGCACGTCATTATCCACCGTCACGTCCTGTCCGCGGTTGCGCGCCTGTTCCACTAGGCTTAAATTCCCATTCGCATCACACGGGGCACCGAACTTGGGCGCGTTATGGGAGATCTGCACGGGGATGCCCGCTTCACGCCCGATGCGGATGGCTTCATCCACCCCCTGCAGGATGGTCTCCCGCTCGCCGCGGATGTGTGAGACATACAATCCATGATATCGGGCGAGCACCCGCCCCAAGGCGATGATCTCATCGGTGCTGGCATAGCACCCGGGTGGGTAGACCAAACCGGTGGACAATCCAAATGCCCCCGCCTGCATGGCTTCATCCAGGAGAACTTTCATCCGGTCGAGCTCTGTGGTGGTAACCGCACCCTCATCCAATCCTTTGACTGCGATGCGCAAGGCTCCATGCCCTACCAGTGGTGCGATGTTGATCCCCAACCCACCGCTCTGCACGGCTTCTAGATAATCGTTAAATGTCCGCCATTTCCAGCTGACTTCGGGCTGGTCAGAGATGGGTTCCCACTGTCCTCGTATCTCGGTCAGGTGGGCGTCATCCACAGGCGCCGGTGACGTCCCGCAGTTCCCAATGACGTGGGTTGTGGCACCCTGACGGACGGCACTCTCCGCCCGCCGGTTGACCAGGATGGAGAGATCCGAATGGGTATGGATGTCGATGAAACCTGGGGAGATAAAGCGTCCGGCGATGTCTATTCTCTGTTTTCCCTGCAGGGTTCCAGGTGGGGCGATTTCAGCGATCCGCCCATCATGGATAGCCAGGTCACCCCAGAACCAAGGGTTACCACAGCCGTCCAAAATCCGGCCATTGGCAAGCACGAGATCGTAAGCTGTCACATTGGCAGCCTCATCTGTCGAAGGGACGGAAGACAAAAAAACACAAACGCCTAGAACCAGAAAAACCCTCATCGTCTTCATGGAAACCCTCCTTTCTTCAAGATAAGGGATAGCAGGAGCATGCTTTCTGGGAGGTCGCAAGATCTGATCTTATTGGTACCCACATACTCCCATTTTGTTTTAAGTACAATCCCGGTCCTCAAATGTCAAGAAAAAAGATGTCCGCCGGGTAACGGCTGAAATCCCGGTCGATCGTCTGGACAGACTTGCCTGTTGGGCTTGCTGTTTCGCCCGGTCCGACCGGGAGGCCGCATCAAGCATATAAAAAACAAATCTTGCCAAGAAGTATTTGCCCAGAAAAGCATAGGCTTAGTGTACGTCTTCAAATGGTTTTGGACAACCTCTCCGATTTTCTAAGCTGATTTTGCATTTTCCTTTTAAACTTAAATACATCCCCAAGATCATGGAAAACGGCGCCAACATCATCGGCGGTTGTGGTGGATTAGACCCTGACTGCGTCAAGAGGATGGCAGATATCATCAAGATGGTTTGAACGCAGGCTGCGATTGCTTCCGCGATTAATAGAAAAATCGCAACGAAAACTGGACCCGGCGTGGTGGCACGATGGCTTCAGGCTTCATAAAACGGTCGGATGCGCCGATGTCAATTGTCTGAGTCATTGTATCCGCGTTGAAGAGGTTAAAGATATCCGCCGAGATATTGACTCCTCCCCTCTTGGAGAAATTTATCTTTTTCTCCAGCCTGAAGTCAAGCATATAGTAAGGATCCAGCCGCAGACCGTTAGCACCCCTGGGCTCGGCCATGATTGAGAATGACCCCTGATCCATCCCTGTGACCGGGAGCATCCTGGCGATCGGTTTTCCAGTCTGAGCGACGAGGCTCGCGCTGATGCTGAAATCGTAGGGCAAGAAGTAGGACCCCTGGAGCTTGAACATATAAGTCCTGTCGCCCTGGAGCAGGCTATTCCAGTTGTTATTGATGAGCTGGTTGGGATTCTGGATCCCATTCCGCGTGCCCTGTCCTAATTGGCTAATTGCAGATACTCCATTGGCCTTGGACCAGACAAAGGAGGAGCTCAACTGCCAGTTATGAGACAGCCTCTTCTGGAGGCCGATGATGAAGGCACGGTATTTCTGTTTATAATCGGGAGGATTGATAAGTGTTAAGATATCATCTTCTTTTGGCGTTGTCTGATTATAGACCGTGACATATTTCTCCGCAAATTTATCCCGAAACTGGACCTCCTCAAACTTGGCCGACGTATTCCACCAGGAATAGAAATTGTTCGTGTATTTATAAACGAAAGTCAAATCGAGAGCCAGGTCAGGGATTATCTCTCGAGTGATGCCAAATGAAAACTGCTTACATAGGCTGTTTTTTACATCGTCTCCCACGCTATATTTTGGGTTTATGGCATACCAAAAATCGTCATATTTGCCGGTCGCCGGATTATAGCCGTAGGCATAGACCGGGGGCCTACTCTTGTTCATTCTGTAAAACATCTGTTGTGTCATCCCGTCGTAGTAATGCCCATAGTTGGCCTTCAATATAGTTTTCTTATCCGGGGTCAACTGGAAAACCAAACCTATCCGTGGAGACACAGTATTCCAAACCACGACATTATTAATTCCGGGTACCTTCTTTCCGGTTTCATGCCGCTGGGAATCGAGTTCGGGCACTTCCATAATGTTGCCATCCTGATGGTCGAAGCGGAGTCCAAGATTGAGCGTCAGCCGGTTCGTGATCGACCAGGCGTCGTCGACAAACCCCCCAATTTTATTGATCAAGGTGCCGTAGTTATAGGGACTCTGGAAGTATGCGGAGTAGGGTTCTCCATAATATAAATAATAGATCACGCCGTCCGAGTAGGAATAAAACCCGTCTGAGCTTGATCGCGTGTACTGGACGCCGAGTTTGAATTCATGATTGCCCTGGATAAAATTATCTGCGTAGTGGGACAGGGAGGCATTCACTTGAAGCTTGGGGTAAGTCGTTTCGCTCCAGCCCGAGATCCCATGAGCAGACACACCGGTCCCAAAATCATAGTAGAGGGATTCGTCCAGTTTGCCGTCCTGGGGCTTAATATTGTCCCAGGCTATATAGCCGCCGATTTTGAAATCGAGGATCGTGTTAGGGCCGAGGATTGAGGTCAACATGATATTAGGTACCATGTAACTTCCAGGCTCTTCCCAAGCGGCGTCATAGGGCGTAGAGGGAGTGATAACGTCAGGAAGCTTGGACCATTCGTGCTGATAGGAGAGGACCAGCTTGTGGTTTTTGGACAGCTGAATCGTTGACTTGATAAAAAACCTTTTATAATCCGCCCCTGTGGGAAAATCGGCAGGCGTTCCGAGCTGAGAGTATTCGTACCTTTTCCACTGAGCGTCGCCATAAAACCAGATCTTGTCTTTTTTGATCGGGCCGGAAAGGTCAAAGCCGAGATCCCAGTTTTTGCCGACCTTGTACGGATATTCAGCGCCAGGGACATTGTTGCCGACGAGCCGACTGGGAGTAGAATAGATATTCAACGCTGAGTGAAAGTCATTGCCGCCCGATTTGGTGACGACATTGACCACCGCTCCCTGGAAATCTCCGTATTCGGCCGGCGCGCCGACGGACACAATTTCCCCCTCTTGATAAATATCGGGATTGTTCCAAACCCATGTCGTGCCGTTCCAATCAAAAGAGGTGTCCACGCCGTCGACGAGGTAGTTGTCGGACCAACCCGCTGAGCCGAGGGACGTATGCCATTCTTCGCTGCCCGTCTCATTCATCGAGATGCCGGGAGCCCAGAACATGATATCCATATATGTAAAACGAGTTTTGGGGATGTTTTCTAGCAATTGCCGGTCGTAGGTTGTCGACGTGCCGGACTTCGTCACATCGACCACGGGAGACGCGCCGATGACGCTGATGGTTTCTTCTATCCCGGCTTGCTTTATAGCCACGTCCAAAGATATCGTCTTCCCTACCGAAACGAGGATCTTTTCCCTTTTGATACCCTGGAAACCGGACAGCGTAAACGTTGCCGTGTAGCTTCCTGGTGAGAGAGAGGCAAAGACAAAGACTCCGCTCGGAGATGTGACCATTGCCTTTTTCCCGCCGATGAGGGCCGGGCTTTCAATCTCAACCGTAACTCCCGGCAGGAGCTCGCCCTGCTCGTCGGTGACAGTTCCCCTCAGAATTCCCGTTAATCTCTGAGAGTAGACGAGCGAATTCGTCAGGCAAAATAACAAAAGAAGTGAAAAAAGGATACAATAACTCTTAGATTTCATGAGGTCTCCCCTTCCAGGCATTTTATTCCCCAATTTTATTGGATCGAAATTAATTAAATCTTTTTTGTTTTTTAAAGTCAAGAAAAAATTTAAACTTTTCAATTTTAAAATACAAAAAAAACTGGATATTTATTTGCGCAGGATGCCGGCATCCTCGAATTCAAGCTTGGCTGGCCAATCCGCCAGCGATCTATCCGCCGTCGATGATGTAGCACTGACCCGTTATGAATAGGATTTTCCTTTAACTAGCGGCTAAAAAACAATAGACTCCCGCTCCCCCATTCTTCAGAACGGCCCAAGATGAATGGCTTGGGCGATGACCACCGCGGCCATGCCCAAGGCCAGCCAGATGAGAAGCAGCGGCAGGAGCCAGCGGACCCATTTTTCCCAAGGGATCTTGAGGATGCCCAGGGCGGCCATGAAATAGCCTTGCGTGGGGATGAAGACGTTGGTCAGCCCGTTTCCCAGCTGGTAAGCCAGGACGTTGGTCTGACGGGTGATGCCGACCAGGTCCCCGAGGGGCGCCAGGATGGGCATGGACACCGCAGCCTGGCCGCTCCCCGAAGGGACGATGAAGTGGAGCAGGTTCTGCATGAGGTAGATGCCGACGACGCTGATGGAAGACGACCAGCGCCCGACGACAGCCGCCATGGCGTGGGTCAAGGAATCTATGACGTTGGCGTCCCGAAGGATGACCAGGGACCCCCGGGCCAGCCCGACGACAAGGCCGGCATAGGTCATGTCCTGGGCGCCCTGGATGAAACTCCGGGCCGTGTCATCGAGCGACAGCCCGCCGATCGGGCCTGCCGCAATGGCCAGGCCGAAGAACAGGCCCGAGAGCTGTAATAGGCCCCAGTGCCAGCGGATGGCGCCGAGGACCAGGACAACGAGGGCGGCCACCGTCACGACAAGCACAGCCACGTGCCTCCGGGTAAAACGAACGTCCTCGTCCCCCGGAGCCGTGGACTCTCTCTTCAGGTCGAATTCGCGCATCAGGCTGATCCCGGGGTTGGCCTTAACCCTGGCCGCGTAGCGGGAAAGAAAGAGGATGGTTACCGTCGTCATGACCGTCCATAGGACGACCCGGAAGCCGATTCCCGAGAACAGGGGAAGTCCGACGATCCCCTGGGCCACTCCGACCGTGAAGGGGTTCATGAAGGCCGCGGCGAACCCCGCATTGGCGCCGACAAGCGCTATCCCGCCGGCGGTGAGCGAGTCGTAACCCAGGGAGCGGGCCAAAAGAAGGAGGGCGGGCAGAAAGACAAGTGTCTCTTCGGCGATGCCGATGGTCCCTCCGCCGACGGCAAAGACGAGCGTCAGGACAGGAACGATCAGGGCTTGCCGGCCGCCGATTCTCTTGACCAGGGCCTGGATGCCGCCCTGGATGAGGCCCGTCCTGTTGAGAACGCCGAACGTGCCGCCGATGATGAAGATATAGAAGATGATGTCGGCGACTTCAACCAGGGCCTTGGGAAACGCCAGGAGGACCTCGAAAATACCCGCGGGTTGAGCTTGGACGGCATGAAAGGACGCGGGGTCGATAAGGGTCCGGCCCCGGTCGACGGCCCGCTCATACCGCCCGGCCGGAACAACCCATGTCAGGATGGCCGCTAGCACGGTCAGGGAGATGAGAAGGACGTAGGTGTGAGGGATCTTGATTTTCATTCGTGCCTGGTGAAATGCCAGGCCGCCAGAGCGTAGAGCCTGACGGCTTGATAGACCTCCGCTAGAAGGATGCTTTCTTCGGGGGAATGAGCGTATTCAAGCCCCCCGGGGCCCCAGACGATGGACGGGATGTGCCCTTCCCGGGAGATGAGCGAGGCGTCCGTCCAAGCGGGGAAAGCGGTCAGGGGCTGGGAGGAATGGCCGAGCTCGGCGAGGCCCGCTTCCGCGGCCCGGACAAGGGGGTGCTCCGGGGGAATGGTCATCGGGCCGTGGACCATAGTGGCCATTCCGCCGGGCATCCGGGATATTTCGGTCTTGAGACCGGGGCGAGCTTCGCGGACCCGGCGGAGGAGGTCTTCCAGGTCTTCGAAGACCATCTCGATCGTCTCCGTCGTCACCCAACGTCGATCGAGCCTGATCCGGCAATGGGCAGCGACCGTGCTCGGCTGATCTCCACCGGTGATGGTCCCTAGGTTGATGACCGGGGGACCGAGTATGGGATCGCGTCTTCGGGCCAGGGCTGGGACGAGTTCGTTTTCCACAAGATGGACGAAATGGGCCGCGGCCGAGATGGCGTTTAGACCCGCCTCCGGCGTTCCGCCGTGGGCGGCCCGGCCTTGGAAGTCGATCTGCAGCCACTCCAAACCCCTGTGGCCGATGGAGATCCTGTTACAGGTTGGTTCGCCGATGACGGCCCCGTCGGCCTTGAATCCTCCAAGAATAAGGTTCTCGGCGCCGAGGCTTTCCATTTCTTCGTCGATCACGGCGGCCAGGGTGACCCGGCCCGAGGCGGGCTCCCCGGCGTTCTTCAGGGCCACCAAGGCCCCGGCCATGGCGGCTAAGGCGCCTTTCATGTCTACGGTGCCCCTCCCGTGGAGCCGGCCGTCTTTTTCGGCGGCCGCAAATGCGTCCCCCGCGTTCCCTACGTTGGGTGGGACAGTGTCCATGTGGCCGCAGAAGAGAAGGTGTGGACCAGGCCGTTTCCCCCCTACCGAAGCCAGGAGGTTCGGCCTCCCCTCGCGGACTTCCTGATACGCCGGCTCGATGCCGCGGGCCTGTAAAAAACCGCCGATCTCCCGGGCGACGGCCTCTTCCTGGCGCGGCACTCCGGGATAGGAAGGTGTCCGGATGAGCCGGACGAGGAGGTCCCTGATTTCCCCGTCGGGCGGAAAATGAGGTCGGAGGGTGTTCAAGGCTTGGGTCATGGTTTGAGTTTACCTTTCTTGTAGAGATCGCTCCGGCTTTGCCTTTCCAGGCCGGCCGGGGCGATGCTGATCCGGCCGCCGCGGAGCAGGGCTCCCACGCCTTCCCGGTTTTCCAATCCGGGGAACTCCCGGCGCAGTTCGTCTTCATCGGGGCACTTCACCTCGGAGGGTTCGGGCTCGGTGTAGACGGAGATGACCCCTTCATAATTCCGGAGGACGACCCGGCGGTCGTTTCTGGAGATCAGATAGGTGGGCATCACGGGGATCTTGCCCCCTCCGCCCGGGGCGTCCACGACGAAGGTCGGGACGCAGAAACCGGTGGTGTGGCCTCTCAGGTTCTCCATGATCTCGATGCCCTTGCTCACGGATGTCCGGAAGTGGCCGATTCCCTGAGAGAGGTCGCACTGGTAAATGTAGTAAGGGCGGACCCTGATCCGAACCAGGTCATGGACGAGTTTCTTCATAACGATGGGAGAATCGTTCGTCCCCCTCAGGAGGACCGTTTGATTGCCCAGCGGGAAGCCGCCGTCGGCCAGCATTTCGCAGGCCTTCTTGGTTTCCGGCGTGATCTCCTTGGGATGGTTGAAATGGACGTTGATATACAGAGGATGATATTTCCTGAGCATGGCGATCAGTCCGGGTGTGATCCTCTGCGGCATGACCACCGGGGCCGCGGTCCCCAGACGGAGGATTTGCACGTGGGGGATCTGACGAACCCTCCGCAGGATATCCTCGAGGAACCCGTCCGACAGGGTTAGGGGGTCGCCGCCGGAGATCAGGACGTCCCTCACTTGGGGTGTTTCCCGGACATATTCGATGGCCGCCAGGATATCGCTTTTAGGCAGGGCCCGGTCGGTCTCGCCGGCGCTCCGCCGCCTCGTGCAGTGACGGCAGTACATGGAACACTGGTCCGTGACCATGAGGAGGAGGCGGTCGGGATACCTATGCGTCAGTCCGTGAACCGGCGACTCTATATCCTCATGGAGCGGGTCGACCATGTCCTCCGGGCTAAGTTTGACTTCCTTCCCGGAGGGGATGGCCCTTTTGCGGATGGGGCAATTCCTGTCGGAGGCGTCCATAAGGCTGGCGAAGTAGGGTGTTATCGCCATGCGGAGGGACTTCAGGGCCTTCTCCACCTCCCGTTGCTCCTTTTCCGTCATCTCCACGACCTGCTTCAACTGATCAACCGAGGTGATCCTGTTCTTAAGCTGCCATTTCCAGTCGTCCCATTCGGACTTGGAGACATTTTTCCAAAGGGGAATTTTCCGGTAGTCGCGCCCCCCGGTCAGGTGTCCATCCTTCTTGATCATGTGTCCTCCTTTCGATCGAAACTCTCCGGGCTTCCGTCCTCTCCCTTCATGGCGGGCGGCGAGAGACGGATTAATTTCTCGATATTTAACATAAACAGCCGGGCGCCGTCAAACAGTAAAAACGGCACCCATCGTTGACCTGTATCGGATTCGTTTCTCGTAAAGCAGCCCTGAAAACCTCCTTACTCCTTCTTCTTGGTCGGGGCCGGCAGGATTATGGGGGGCGTACCCAACTGTTGGATCATGCCGTTGAATGCGGCCAGGTCTGTATCTATGATGAACTGGAGTTGCTTCAGAAGAGCCGCTTTTTCCCGCTCCAGATCCTGGAATCGTTCTTTCTGCCCCTCGGTCGGACGGTTATCCGTTGAATCGAGTTTCATGTAAACATAGGCCAGCTGGTTGTCCAGCTTAGTGGGGAAATTCTCCGTGTCCTGATCCGCCGTATTCTTTGGCTGCATCAGCTCTTCTTCTATTTTCGTCAGTTTCTCAAAGAGCGAGTCTGCCGCTTTTTGTATCTTCTCTACATCGAAACAGGCTTGTCCGAGTTGCTGGATCAGATCCTTGGCCTGACGCCGGACTTCCCGCACAATCCGCACACCGTCGTAAATCTCGTCAAGACTGTCGCGCATTTTCAACAGCAGCTCAAACTGCTCTGCAAATTCAGCTTGAGGGATTTGGACCCTTGGATCTTTAAGGAGTGTGAAAGGCTGTGTCTGGCTCCACTCGCCCGCGGAGATTTTCACTGTGTACGTTCCCGGAGCCACCCGCGGGCCGCCCGTGAAACCCCAGACGATGGCCCCCGGAACCGTGTTGACGACCGGATAGCGGAGGTCCCAGACAAAACGGTTCAACCCGGCCCGCTTAGAGACCTTTTTATCGCCATGGGAGTCACCCATATTGATGAATTCCGGATTCGGGTAAGGATCCCGTTCACTGGAATAGGTCTGGATCAGTTGGCCATTGGGAGAAGAAATCTGAATCGTCACCTCCCCTTCCGGCGTTTTTGGAAATAGATAATAAATCAGGGCTCCGTTTGGAGGATTCTGCCCGCACGGAGAATTGGGGTCCCTCGTCCTGGCCATCTGCATTCGATAGGTCTCACGAGGCTTAAGAAGATACGGTTTATTCGCCGTCTCAAGGGTGATCTGATGCAACGGGGTTAAATCGTCGAGAATCCAGAAACTTCGACCCTGGGTGGAAAGGACGAGATCTCGATGATGAACTTTGATGTCCGTGATGGGAATGATGGGAAGGTTGAGCTGGAAAGGCTGCCAGTGCTTGCCGTCATCAAAGGAGAAGTACATGCCGAACTCCGTCCCGGCATATAAAAGTCCTTTTCGGTCCGGATCTTCGCGGACCACCCGGGTCGGTGTATCCGCGGGGATTCCGTTTTTTCCGTCGGTTAGGAGCTCCCAGCTTTGGCCATAATCGGTGGTTCTGAAGATATAGGGGCGGTAATCTTCATAGTAATAGTTCAAGACGGAGATATAAGCCCGGCCGGGGTCGTGAGGTGAAAGTTCGATGATATTAACAGAACCGTTTCGGGGCGTTCCTTTCGGGGTGATATTCGCCCAGTTTTTTCCCCCGTCTCGAGAGATGTGAACGAGGCCGTCACAGGTGCCGGCCCAGAGAAGCCCCGGCGTGTGCGGTGATTCCTCGAAAGTGAGAATATTTGAATAGACCTCAACGCCCGTATTTTCCATGGTGATGGGGCTGCCGGCGTAATCCTGCTTGTCTTTTTCATTGCGGGAAAGGTCCGGGCTGATGATCTCCCAACTCTGTCCCTGGTTCGTCGATTTATGGACGAACTGAGAGCAATGGTAGAGTATGCCTGGATCATGGGGAGACAGCCGGATGGGCGCGTTCCAGTTGAACCGTAAGCGCATGTCTTTGGGCGCCTTGCCAATCTCCATCTCAGGATAGGCCAGGATGTCGCGTTCTTCGCCTGTGATGACATTGTAACGGGTAATTTCACCGCCGTAGCATCCGGCATAGACGATCGTCGGATTCCGGGGGTCGAAGGCAATCTGGCCGTCCTCACAACCTCCGACCTGGTACCAGTTTTCATAACAGGTCAATTGATGGGGAATCCGACTCAGCACTGAAATCGTGCTATCGTCCTGCTGAGGGCCGTAGACCCGGTAGGGAAACTGCTCGTCGACGTAAACATAATAGAGTTCGGCGGTCGGCTGATTGTTGATGGTGGACCAGGTTTTGGCCCCGTCCAGGGAAACGCTGGCTCCGCCATCGGTGCCGATAATCATGACGCGGGGATCATCCGGATTAATCCACATGCCGTGGCCGTCCCCGTGAGGCCAGCTCGTGATTTCCTCAAAGGTTTTGCCGCCGTCGATGGACTTGAAAAATTCGACATTCTGTATATAAACAGCGTTTTCATTTTTTGGGTCGGCATAGACATGCATGTAGTACCAAGTCCTTTGATATAGCCTGCGCTTCATGTTTGTATCAAAATAACTCCAGCTTGCTCCTCCGTCATCAGAACGGTAGAGTCCACCTCTCTCTGCTTCAACCAGGGCCCAGAGGCGGCTCGGATCGGCGGGTGAGATGGTGATGCCGATCTTGCCCACGAGCCCCGTTGGAAGTCCGTTGTCGAGCTTTTTCCATGTCTCCCCGCCGTCAGCCGTTTTATAAAGCCCACACTCTTCGCTCCCGGACACGATGGTCCAGGGTTTTCGCTCAACCGTCCAGGCGGAAGCGTAGAGTATTCTTGGATTACTGGGATCCATCGCCATATCCGCGATGCCCGTTTTGGGGCTGATGAAGAGTTTCTTTTCCCATGTTTTTCCGCCGTCGACGGTCCGGAAGACGCCCCGATCCTCGTTGGGCCCGAAGGCGTGGCCAATGATTCCGGCATAGACGAGATCCGGGTTATTAGGATGGACGATGATCATGGCAATCTGTCCCGCATTGCGCAGACCGACATGGGTCCAGGTCTTTCCTCCATCGGTGGACTTATAAATTCCCTTTCCGGTAGAGACGTTTCCCCGTATGGTGGACTGCCCGGTTCCGACATAGATGACATTGGGATCGGAATCGGCCACATCAATCGAGCCGATCGAGCCCGTGGCGAGAAAACCATCTGAAATATTTTCCCATGACAAGCCCGCATTCACGGTCTTCCAGACTCCTCCGGTGCCCATGTAGAAGGTGTGCGGCTGTCCTCGAACCCCGGCGACAGCCGAACAACGGCCTCCGCGGTAGGGACCGATCGACCGGTATTTCAAAGCCTGGTAGAGAGAAGGATCGATGAGGGGATTGGAGTCCCCCGAACCGACGGGCTGGGAAGGGACGCCGTCTGCGCTTATTATCAAGACGGCGAATAATAAAAAGACCGAGAACCGTTTCGTAACTCTAAAAAATTTGATTGTCTTCACCTTCGCTTCCTTTCTTTCCTTACCTTTGGACCAGTATTTCTTGACCTTCTTTCCAGCCGACCCAACTCGATTTTTCAATTTGACGATTCTGCAGCTCCACACAGCGAGTCTCGAGGTCTTTGATCATCGTCTGGGCTGTTTGATAGGCCTTGAAGGCAAGGGCATTGGAATAGGCAGTTAAAAAGCCTTTGGCCAGGGCGACATCTTTCGAGAATAATTCAAGGGCGGTCTTTTCGATGCTGTCCTGTTGGGCAAACGCATCATCTTCGAGAGTCTTCCAAGCGCTTCGGACCTGGCCAATCAGCTCCCCATAGAAGGCATTGACCAAGACACCGATCCTTTTGAACGCCCAATAGGCGGATTCCTGATCGGATCGGCCGCTTCCGGAGCGGAATGCCGGGGGCGTTTCAGTAATTCCCTGATACCAGGGGATAAAGGTGCTGATGTCCGGATTGGCCATGGCCAGCCAAAAAACTCCTCCGATCTCGCCGGGGAACCAGCTCCTCAGCTGGGTGATGACTGTGTATTGAGTTCTGGTGACACAGAGGGTTCTTTCACTCGTATGGTGGGGGTTTGCTTTTTTATAGTTGTCCGTCAAATCCAGCTTGCTGCCTTCATAATGATCGCGCATGATGGACATCAATTTTTCTTTGGTGATTTTTTGGTCCGGCCGCAGGGCGAGCGGGAAATCAAAGTAAGGCGTGTCCGGTGAAAGGCTCGACCCGGAAGTCAGCAGACTCTGGACGCGCCAGATCCGGCGGTCGGCGGGAGGGATTTTGGTATAGACTCGCCCCCACGCCTTCTTGAAGCTGAAAGGGCCATAGGCCGGGTCATAGAGGCCCTTTTCAATGGAAAACTGAACGAGATTCGGAGAACACCTGCAACGGACTCTATCCCCGCAGTCGATCTCGCCCATGCGGAAGGTGTTGTCGTAAATCACATAGCTGTCGTCCGGCACTCTCATGGCGGCCCAGTGATGGCCGCCCCCTATTTGAAAAACCCAGATTTCATTCGGGTCCGCTATCGCAAAGGAACCGTCTTCCCGGAGGCCGTATTGGTTGAAGAGCTTTTCTACCAGTTCCACACCTTCCTTGGCCGTTTTAACCCTTTCCAGGACCAAACGCCAGGGTATCAGTATGCCGGGATTTTTATCCTTTTCCCCGAGCAAGGGGTCGACTTCACTTGCTTTCGGGTTGATTCCGACGGCCGTCCCAAAACAAATGGCCACTTGAAACTCGTTGATGCCGTTTTCAAATGTCGAGTGATCCGTCCAATAAAGTTCGTTTCCGATATAGGCATAAGTCACCTCGGCTTGTGGGATTTCAACGCCGTTGGTGAGTTTGTAGGTTTCTCCTGGTTTGTGTCGCCCTCTCGGAACGAACACCACGTGGGAAGCCCCTTTTCCATCCCAGTCATTGCTGTAGGACATGAGCACGGAGCCGTCCGCTGTGGCCTGCTTGCCCACCAGGATCATCGTGCATCCTCGCTGTCCATTCTGCCGGACAAATTCTCCGGGCCATGCAGACAGGATCATCAATACGGCCAGGAAGGCCGTCATCCGGAGAGGAAGTCTGAATAGTCCGGATTTTCCGTTATTCCCTTGTCTTATTTCTTTGGTGAGCTTCATGGATGAGCCTCCTTGTTGGTCTTTTATCACCGGGAAAAATCGAAGTCAAATGGTTTTACCCCCGGCAAAGAACCGAGTTATCCTTTGATAAGGGCCTCGATATGAGCCGGGACAGCCAGAGAAAGCCCTTTTAAACTGTAGCCTCCCTCCAGGATTGAGACCAAGCGGCCTTCCGCAGATTCGCCGGCGATGTAGAGTATCATTCGGGTTAGTTTCTTGAACCCTTCATCCGTTAACCGAAACCGTCCCAGGGGGTCGGCGTTCCGGGAATCAAATCCGGCCGAGATCAAGACGAAGTCCGGCTTGAACTTGAGGGCTCGCGGGAGCAGCCCGGTTTCAAAAGCGCCTACAAGCTCTTCATCTCCTGAGCCTGCCGGCAGAGGGGCGTTCAGAGTCGTTCCTCTTCCCTCCCCTTCTCCGGTTTCTTCCTCGCTTCCTGTAAACGGATACCACGGCCATTGGTGGGTGCTGAAATAAAAAACGCTCCCATCCTCATAGAAAATGTCTTGGGTGCCGTTTCCATGGTGGACGTCCCAGTCGACGATCAGGACTTTTTCCGCGCGGTATTTTTTCTGCACATACCTGGCGGCGACGGCGGCATTATTGAAAATGCAAAATCCCATTCCTTTATCCCGGCCGGCATGGTGCCCGGGGGGACGCACGGCACAGAAAGCATTCCGGGTTTTCCCTTCCATGACGGCGTCACAGGCGGACAGCACGCCGCCTACGGCCCATAAGGCGACATTATAAGAGTCTTTCGAAAGGAGAGTATGCCCTGTGGAAAGCACTTTGGCACCGCTCTCTGCGTCCCGCTTCACTGTTGCAATATATTCTTTCCGATGGACCAACTCCAGCCATTCCAGCTCGGCTTTTTGAGGGGTGAGGGGATGAAGGGAACGAAGAAGATCCGCATCCTTGAGCCCGTCGTGAAGCGCCTTGAGGCGCCGAATATTTTCCCAGGCGAACTCCCCGGTATCATGCTTGAGATAGATATCATCCTCCACGAGAGAAGTGCTTGCGGTGAGCTTTTCTTGATTTATGAGGATTCTGGGCATTATCAGAGTGAATGCGGCGCCCTCCATGGCCAGGCGGAAAAATGTTCGTCTTCCTATGGTGGACATTCTTAGCTCCTTTCTGTGCATCAATCTGTTCTCCCAAGGAAGACGTCATTCCTTGGCGCCCGCGTCTTTGAGAATCTTATAGTTCTCCGGAGAGTCCTTGGCCCATCTCAAGGCGGTTGCTCCCTGGTCGTCCGTGGCATTCACATCGGCTCCGGCCCGGCTTATGGCCCGAAGAATTCTAGAATTCCCGGTGGCCGCGATCATGAGAGGAGTAAGGCCCCCATAGATCCGGACGTTGACTTCGGACCCCGCTTGGATAAGTTCTTCGATCGTTTCGGGGGGCAAATCGTTTTCTGTCGTCAGGGTCTCGATGAGCGCTGTCCGTCCGTCCACATCTTTGGCCTTGACATCCGCTCCGCTTTTCAAAAGCATTCGGATGGTCTCTGGAGAGCCGCTGATGGCTGCGAACAAGAGCGGAGTCACTCCATAAGGATCTTGAACGTTGATTCCCGCTCCAGCCTTAATCAAAGCGGCGGCGATCTCATGGTGTGTCTTTCCCCTCCGGGACGCCTCCATCAGGGCCGTGATTCTGGCTTGTTTCGCGTTCGGGGACATGCCCGCTGCCAGGAACAAATCGACGACGGACTTCTCTCCTTTGACGATGGCCTCAAAAAATATTTTTTCTGACTTTTCGATTCCCAGTTTATCCAATTCTTGGCCTGCCCGTTTCTCTGTGTTAGTGAATCTTGTATTCATTTACAAAATGATTCGAACCATATTAATATTGTCATAAGTCTAAAAAATTCTATGTTCTCATGTCAAGGATTCATCGAAGACCTAAAATTGCTGATAGGACGGGAGTCGGAATTCCGGGCATAGATTGGATTAAAGAAGAATGCCCGGCTTTTGCGATAAAAGAGGTCCTATTATGAGAAAATGGAAGATGAGAGTCTACACTTTGAACGCATTTGCTAAAACAAAGAGGGGCGGGAATCCCGCAGGGGTTGTGCTTGATGCGGATCGTCTGGCTGAAACCTCCATGCAAAAGATCGCCGCGAGAGTCGGTTTTTCGGAAACGGCTTTCGTTCAAAAGTCCGCTGCGGCAGACTTTAAAATAAGATTCTTCACTCCGGCCGCCGAGGTGGATTTGTGCGGCCATGCAACCATTGCGGTTTTTTCTCTCCTTTTTGGACTTCGACTAATACAGCAGGGAAAACACAGCCAGGAAACAAAAGCAGGGATTCTTGGAGTCGAAGTTCAAAAGGACGGAACCGTTTTCATGGAACAGACTTTGCCTTTATTCGAAAACGCGATCGATCCTGGAGAAGTTGCCGGATCCCTGGGAATAGGACTCGATTCTCTCGCACCGGATATGCCGGTTCAAATCGTCTCCACCGGGCTCCGCGACATCATCGTTCCCATCATTTCGCTTCGGGAGCTTTCAAGCATCAAACCCGATCTCGATAAAATCGCCGATATCAGCAAAAAACATGGAGCCGTGGGTTATCATGCGTTCAGTTTGGAGACGAAACACAAATCCACGGCTCATTGCAGAAATCTCGCTCCCTTATATGGAATCCCGGAAGAAGCTGCGACGGGAACATCGTCCGGCGCACTCGCCTGTTATTTGTTCAAGCATGGCAAGATAACCGAAGAGCAGGCTCAGAGGCTGGTTTTCGAACAGGGTTATGGCATGAGAAGGCCTTCGGAAATACTCGTTCGCCTCGAGTTCGGGAATAAAGATATCACAGGTGTGCATGTGGGAGGAAAGGCGACAGCGGCCAAAGAAAAGATCTTTTCATTTTGGGATGCCGATTTTATTTATTGACCCTTTTATGATAACCTCGGCTTCCATCGAATCTAAGAATTTCAAGGAGGACAGACGATGAAAAATTTCAAATGGGGAATTTTCATAAGCCTCATGATCTTTCTTATTCTGCCGACACGAGGAGAGAGGAGCGAAGATAGAATCAAAGGATTCACTGCGGACAGCTCAAGAGAAGAGCGTCAAATAGAAGCCGCGCTCAAAAAGCTGGCTGACCCCAAGGTTTATGAAAAGCATTTGAGATTTCTGACGGAAGAGCCTCACATCGCGGGGACCAAGCGGAATTATGATCTCGCCGTTTATGTCAGGGATAAATTCAAGGAATTCGGCCTTGAGGAAGTAGATCTTGTCGAATATCAAGTCCTCCTTTCTTACCCCAAAGAAATTATTGTGGAAATGCTCGAACCTGTTGTTTTTAAGGCCACTTTGAGGGAAGAAGGTTATCCCGTCGACAAGGACTCTTATGACGGTCAGGTAAGCGTCGGATTCAATGCCTATTCAGCCTCCGGCGAAGTCACGGCTCCCGTGGTCTATGCCCACGGCGGGAATCCGGAAGATTATGACAGACTGCTGGAGATGGGGATTGACATCAAAGGCAAGATCGCCCTGGTCAGATACTCAGAGCCCTACAGTTATCGAGGCTTCAAAGCCCTGACGGCCCAACGGAGGGGCGCCGCCGGCCTGCTTATCTATTCCGATCCCAGGGACGACGGCTATATGCGCGGCGATGTTTTTCCCAATGGGCCTTGGGGGCCGGAAAGCCACATTCAACGGGGCGGTATCCCCTTTGATTTCATCGTCCCCGGAGACCCGCTGACTCCCGGCTGGGCCTCAATCCCGGGAGCCAAACGACTGAAGCCGGAGGAGTCGGAAATCCTGCCCAAAATCATGGCCGTTCCCCTCTCCCATAAAGAAGCACGGCCGCTTCTAGAGAATCTGGCCGGTCCGGCCGTCCCGCCGGAGTGGCAGGGAGGGCTGCCTTTTACCTACCACGTCGGTCCGGGCCCGGCCAAAGTTCATCTCAAGGTGGAAATGGATAATCCCGTCGGTTCCATATGGAATGTGGTCGGCAAAATCAAGGGCCGGGAAGAGCCTGAAAAATGGATCGTCATCGGAAACCACCGGGACGCCTGGGTTTATGGGGCTGTCGATCCGAGCAGCGGCACTTCGACGATGCTTGGTCTCGCCCAAAACCTGGGACAGCTGGTGAAAGACGGATACCGGCCAAAGAGGAGCATTGTCTTCTGCAGCTGGGACGCCGAGGAGTTCACCCTGACCGGTTCAACGGAATGGGCGGAGCAGCATGCGGACAAACTGAAGAAAGACGGCGTCGTGTACATCAACGTCGATTCCGCCGTGAGCGGACCCTATTTTGGGGCGGCAGCCGTGCCTTCGCTTGGCGATTTTATGCTGCAAATCACTCAGGAAGTTTTGGATCCCACCACTGGAAAAACGATTTATGAAGCCATGAAACAGCATAGACAGAGCAGAAATCAAAAGGAAGAAACCGGCCTAATCGAGACTCGGGTCGGAAGCGGCAGCGACCATACGGCCTTTCTGAATTTCGTCTGTATGCCCGTCATTGGAATGGGTTTCGACGGCCCTTACGGAGTCTACCATTCCCAGTATGATGATTTTTATTGGATGTCGCATTTCGGCGATCCCCAATTCTGCTATCACGCGACCATGGCAAAGCTCTGGGGAATGACGGCATTAAGGCTGGCCAACGCCCAAATTTATCCTTTTGATTATGAAGCCTATGCCGGAGAAATCGGTTCTTATGTCAAGGAAATTGTCAATCAAGGAGAAAAACCGGTTTCTCCCGACCTCAACCTCCTCGTCAGCCGAATCGAGAGTTTTCAAAAAACCGCCCAGGAGCTGAATAGACACATCGAACGGCTCCTTTCTCAAGGGAGTAAGATCTCTTCCGAAATTCTACAGGCCATAAATTCCGCCTTGATGCAAATTGAAAGAGATTTTGGATTCTCCGGCGGTATCCCCAAGCGCCCCTGGTTTAAGCACCTCATCTACGCCTGCAAGTTCACTTACGCCCCGGAAGTCCTTCCCGGGGTGACTGAAGCTGTTGAAGAAAAAGATTGGGGCCGGGCCAAGGAGCAGATTTCCCTTTTGGATAAGGCCGTCAGCCGTGCCGACCGGACGCTCCAAGAGGTCTTGACAAAAGTCCTGGAAAATCAGACGGGTGAATGAAAAAAGGGTTACCAACCCAGACCAAACGTAAGAGAACCGAAAAAAGTCTCGCTTGAGCGGAATGTCACCTCGGGATCTCAGGTAAAATTATTCTCGAAGAATAGATTTTATCGTGGTAGATTTTCTGCTCCGCTCTAACGACCTCTTGGTCTTCTCCGAAAGGATGGCCCGTATTGGGATTCCTGTCTATATGAGGGAAATAGCTGCTGGTGACGGCAATCCTTATCCTGTGGCCTTTCTTGAAGACCTGGCTGGTATACATCAGGCCGATATCGAACTTATAGATTTTTCCAGGCGTAAGAAGAATCGGGCTGGATTCTGATTCACGATATCGTGCCCTGAGTATCCCCGACAGCTGAGGGGTGATGTTCTGGGAATAGCCGTCCGGATAAACGTCCATGATCTTGACTACGAAATCCGTATCTTTCGCCGAAGAAGACGCCCATATTTCGGCCGTAATCGGTCCTGTAACCTCCAGATCGGCCGCTAAGGGTTCCGAGGTATAAACCAGGACATCATTTCTTATCTCGATCGGCCTTTGATCCCGGGGCCCGCTCTCTTCAAAATGAAAATCCGTGACCGGGTTGGAAGGATCATAGATATAGAAATCCGGGTTTTCCGATGCAGGCACTCTTCTATCCAGCGTTCCGTTCCCATTCAGGGAATTTGCCCCGCCAAGGCTGTGCAGATAATAGGGGGTATACTTCGTCCGGGCCAGCGGCCACTCTTGTTCGTACCTCCATCTGTTGCTGCCCATGACAAAGATCTTGATGGGGGGCTCGGACAGGATGCCGTTATCAATACCCTTCAGCCAGAAATCGAACCAGCGCATGACGAGCTCATTGAGATCGATTGCGGCTTCAGGCCCGAAATCGATATCTCCGGCTTTAGTTCCGGGGTTGCAGTGCGTCCATGGACCTATGATGAGCTTCTGCCCTTCCCGGGCCTCTTTTGTTTTCCCGTTCTTTTTCATCCCAAGGAAATTGAGGCTGGCTCCGGGCTGACCATAGCCGTCATCGAACCAGCCCGTGAGATTGTAGGCAGGGACCTCGACCTGGCCATGCTTCTTCTCGACGTTGGCAAAGTCCCAGTAAGAACCGTCGTCGGGATGGGAAAGCCACTCATCATAATAAGGGCAGAATTCCTTTAGATGCGGGAAGTTCCGAAGCGGAAGGTAAGAAAGCCATTTCCACTTGTTTCTTGTCCATTGATTCCGGGCTTCTTCAGGGGACGCCTCCTTCCCCTCGATCCCTCTGCGTTTTTTGATGTCGGGCAGCCTCCCGTTCAACCAGCCTATCCAGCTCAAATCAAAGGCGCCGCCAAAGAAGAAAAAATGCCTGGCATTGGCAAACGTGCACTGCGGGAAGATGGCCACAAGATGGGGAGGAGAAGCCGTGGCCAATTGCCACTGGACCGCCCCCAGATAGGAGCATCCTTGGGTCCCCACTTTCCCATTGGAATAGGGCAGGGCTGCGGCCCACTCGACGGAGTCGTACCCGTCCTCTATTTCCTGGACATAAGGGAGGAATACCCCTTCCGAACCATATCGCCCTCTCACATCCTGAACGATGACAACATAGCCTTTCCCTGCGGCATAATCAGGAAAGGATGAATACCTGCCATGCGCTTCCTTATCGTAGGGAGTTCGGATGAGGATGACCGGAAATTTGCCCGGAGCATCCGGCCTGAAGACGTCGGCCGAGAGGCTCACCCCGTCCCTCATCGGCGCGCCGACTCCTTTCTCGATCCTGACCTTAAAAAGCTCGTCCCCAAGACCGAAAGCTCCTCCGGACGAGACGAGAACGAGGGCAAGGGAAAAGACTAAAACCGGAGTCACCAGCCGTTTCCTGCGGAGTTTCATATTCTATTCCTTTACAAGCTCAGTTTGAGCTGGGTCCATAATACAGGGCATTGAAGAAGAGCTTGAAGGTCACCGGAGTCGAGG
>Ga0256868_10000370_pt1 | contig 26856 bp, 19 predicted proteins | sample RVTome_13_FD_187341 | JGI IMG/M metagenome (GOLD analysis project Ga0256868, IMG submission 187341) | Soil microbial communities from uranium-contaminated site in the Upper Colorado River Basin, Wyoming, United States - RVT92D227 HiSeq ...
GGATCACCGTTCCGCGGAGTATGACCGCGTTCTTGGGCACGACGATGATCCCGTTGACGATGGCGCAGTTGTCTGCACCTTGGTCAAGGGGTAAAGGCGGCTCCCCTGGCCACCGGCCATGATGATCGTGATGACTTTGACATGGTCGATGTCCTATCGGCAATCGTGGGCCGGGTCCGGGATTGTGTTCGACCATCAAATGGTTTAATGATAGTCCTGTGATTTATGATGCCGTCGTCATCGGGGCGGGCATGGGAGGATTGGCCTGCGCCTCCAGGCTTGCCCGGGAGGGCTTGCGGGTCGTGGTCCTCGAAAAGTGCCCGCATGTCGGCGGGACGAGCTACATCTTCCGAAGGAAGGGCCACGCTTTTCCTATGGGCCCTTTAGCCTTCAGCTTTCCCCAAAAAGTGAAAACCCTCCTCGATGAGGCCTGTGAGCTTCCCGGCAAACTCCTGGTCGAAACCCCCATTCCCAACCTCCTCACGGCCGGGATCAACGCGGCGACGGAGCTCTTTCTCGGCGGCGTGCCCACCGCCTTGCACACGGGGATGCTTGCGGCCCGCCTCATCCTCGAAGGTTGACTTTGCGGCCGTTCGCATTTATAAAATAAGGTCAAAAACATAAAGGAGTCTACAAATGAAAAGAACCTTCGCTCTCTTATGCCTCCTGTCCGTTCTGATCCCACCGGTATTCTCCGGTGTCGTCAAGAAGACCAGGTCCGAAGTCACCTTCAAAGGTTTCGGCCGCTTCTCGACGTCCCAGTCCGAGAAGCTCGTCCCGCAGAAACACTGGGTGGATTCCAGGAACGATTTCAAGGGCAAGGGCCTTCTGGGCGGGCTGGCGGGCAAGACCATCCTGCGGTCCGGGGACTTCGGAGAGATCACGGACCTTCCGGCGCTCTGCGTGTACAGGCTCGATCCGAAGAAAAAAGAATACACCGTCAGCCCGATCAAGAAGCTGGCGGAAGAGATGAAGGGCGAAGAGAAGGAGGCCGAAAAGCCCGCCGCGGAGAAACCCGCTGAAAGCGATGTCAAGATCGTCAAGAGCGAGTTCAAGGTCGAGGAGACGGGCGAATCGCAGACGATCAACTCCTTCCAGGCGACGAAGTATCTCATCACCTGGATCGTGGAGTGGCAGAACGTCCGGACGGGCGAGAAGGGGACCAACAGCCTGGAGTCCGTCGTTTGGGCGACGCCCTATACCGACCTCATCGTCAAGGCTCAGGAGGAGGAACAGAAATACTTCCGGGCCTACATGAAGGCCATCGGCCTTGACCAGGACAAGCTCCAGCAGGACGTCCTGGGCACGAACTGGATGTCCATACTTGACGGGATGAACGCCGCCAAGGGCCGGCCGGGGACCTCCTCGGCTATCGCCAAGGGCGCCGACGAGATGAAGAAGATCAAGGGCTATCCGGTGCTTATCGACGGGAAGTATACCGTTATCTCCGATCGGCCCCAGGGCGAGTCGGAGGAGGAGGGCTCCAAGGGGCTCCTCGGCGGTTTGGCCAAGAAGGTCCTCAAGAAGAAGCCGTCCGGGGAGGAGGCCAAGGAGCCCGCCCTGGTTTATCACATCGAGGTCCTGGAGCTTTCTTTGGCCGACCTGGCCGATGCCGATTTCCAGGTCCCGGCCGATTATAAAAAGAAGGGCTGATCGCGAGAGGCCCCCTGAGCACATAACACATAGGAGATAGAAGAGGATGTTCAAAATGAAGCCGGCAAAAATCTTGAACGGTGTCATCGGTTTGGCCTTCCTGGCCCTGGCGATCTTTCAGGTCCGTTGCGCGCCCAAGCCGGCGGTCCGCGTCACGCCCCGGACGCCGCTCATCTTCGCCGTCCACGTCCTCGTGGAATCGACGGATGAAGCCCGGGGACTCATCGCCGGGATCCCGGCCATGGCCAAGTCCGGGGTCAACCTGATCGTCTGCGAGATCGATTATAATTACGAGTTTGTTTCCCATCCTGAGCTGCGCCGCGAAGACCCGGTCACCAGAGACATGGTGAAGGAGATGGTCCGGCTCTGCCGCCAGTATAAGATCCGGCTCGTTCCCGAGTTCCAGTCCCTCGGCCACCAGTCCTGGGCGGAGAAAACGTGGCCGCTTCTCATCAAGTACCCCCAGTTCGACGAGACGCCCGGGAAGTATCCGGGCAACAAGGACATATACTGCCGGAGCTGGTGCCCCTTGCACCCCGATCTTTATCCCATCGTTTTCAGCCTCTATGATGAACTCCTGGACGTCTTTGAAGCCGATGCCCTCCATATCGGGATGGACGAAGTCTTCCTCATCAGCGATAAGGACTGTCCGCGGTGCGCCGGGAAGGACCCCGCGGAGCTCTTCGCCCACGCGGTCAACGCCATCTACGACCATCTCGTCAAGGAAAAGGGCGTCGAAATGTTCATGTGGGCCGACCGGTTCCTCGACGGGGAGGCCACGGGATACGGCGAATGGGAAGCCTCGATGAACAAAACGTATCCGGCCATTGACATGGTCCCCAAGGATATCATCATGTGCGACTGGCACTATGAGCGGAAGTACGAGAACATGAAGGGGACGGGCTTTCCCTCCGTGCCCCTCTTCCTGGACAAGGGGTTCCGCGTCCTGCCGGTCAGCTTCAAGGACACCAAGGCCGTCAAGATGCTCATTGATTATTCCTTCAAGTACCCCTCGGAACGGATGCTCGGCCACATGTGCTCAAGCTGGGGAGGCGTCGAGCCCGGCAAGATTGCGAGGTGCAGGCAGTTCAAGGCCATCGTCAAGGAGCTTCGCAAGTATGGGCTGCAGACGACGAAATGACCCAAAGGGGACACTCCAGCCCTTTTTGCGGCGAGATTGCTCTTTGCGCGGTTTTCATTTATCATGAGGAACACGTCAAGATAAGCCGATCGATAAAGGGGTTGGGCGCATGAACGAGCCAGAAAACATCAAACCGGCCTTCGGCCTTGTCCTGGGAGGGATCTTCGCCGGAGTGCCCTTTACGGGGGTCTCCCTGACCGCCGCAGTCCTCCTTCTCCTGATCATCCTTTATTTTATGCAGAGTTTGAGGAAGAAGCTCGGAGAGGCAAGGGGTCTCCTCGAGAAGATGTCCATAACCGACAACTTGACCGGCGTTCCGAACCGGAATCACCTTCTGGCCAGGTTCGAAGAAGAATTCCAGGAACACCGCAGGCAGAAGACCGAGCTCGGCTGCCTCCTCATCGACCTCGATGACCTAAAAAAGGTCAATGAATCCCAAGGCCACCTGACCGGCGATGCCGTCCTCAAGGAATTCGCCCGGATGACAAAGAGTTGCATCCGGATCTACGACATCTTCGGACGGTTCGGGGGTGAGGAATTCATCATCCTCCTTCCGATCACCACCCTCGTCCAGGCCATGGCCTTCGCCGAGAGGATCCGGAAGACCATCGGGAAGGACTTGGCCGTCAAGTCCGGATCCGGGGATGAAGTCCGCATGACCATCAGCCTGGGCGTGACGACCTTGAGAGACGGGGACGCGTCCGTCGACGCCGTCGTCAGGAGGGCTGAAGAGGCTCTTTCCAAGGCGAAGGCGAGCGGCAGGAACCGGGCCGAGCTGGCCTGAAGATCATTTCCGGACGGCGCTCACGTCCCAAGAGTGCCTCCTATCGGCAATTTCGGGTCACATCATCTTTGGTCCAGACGCCGACGATCTATGGGAGCGTCTACGTCCGAGCCGCGGACGCCGCCGGATAATAAAACGCGTTTCGAAGGATTCATGGGAGTCTCTGCCCAGGGGCCGTGATCGCCGGATCAGGAAAGGACCTTCAGGAGATGGTAATCCTCCGACATGTTCATGATCTTGAGCCGGACGGCCGTTGCCAGCGGGATGAGCTCGGGACGCCCGTCCCTGATGTTGACGCACTTGTCCGATTGACCCTCGATGAGCGCCTCAACAGCCTGATGGCCCAGCCGGGCTGCCAGGATCCGGTCCACGGCCGTCGGCCGGCCGCCCCTCTGAATATGGCCGAGGACGGCAATCCTCGTTTCCAGACCCGTGTTCATGGAGATGGCCTTGGCGACATCCTCGGCCCTCGCGACGCCTTCGGCGACGATGATGATCCAACTGACTTTTCCCCGGGCGTTCCCGGCGGCAATCTCCCCGCTGACCGAGGTCATGCTGAATTCCTTCTCGGGGAGGAGGACCTCCTCGCAGCCCCCGGACAGGGCGACCTGCATGGCGATGTAACCGCAGTCATGGCCCATGACTTCGACGACGAATATCCGCTCGAGGCTGGTGGCGGTGTCGCGGATCTTGTCCAAGGCGTCCAGGGCGACGTTGACGGCGGTGTCCGCGCCGATGGAAAGGTCCACGCCGTTGATGTCGTTGTCGATCGTGGCGGGGACCCCGATGACGGGGATACCGTGGCGGTCCGCGAGGGCGTGCGCGCCGGCCAGGGAGCCGTTGCCGCCGATGACGATAAGGCCTTCCATCGCGTTCGCCCGGATCGTCTCCACGGCCTTCGCCTGACCCGCTTCCGTGAAGAAGGCCTCGGACCTGGCGGATTTCAGGATCGTTCCCCCCAGGTTGATGATCCCGGAGACGGAGCGCCGGTCTAGGGGCACGATGTTCCCGTGAATCAGGCCTTCGTATCCCCTGACGATCCCCAGGACCTCGAGGCCTTGCGAGGAGGCCGTCCTGACGATGGACCGGATGGCGGCGTTCACCCCGCCGCAGTCCCTGGTGATGATGCCGATTCTTTTCATTGGGATGCTCCCGATAAAAAATATTCTAACACAACAACGCCACCCTCGTCCCGGAATTCCGACTCGCGTCCTATCGGCAATTTCGGACTTCGTCCCCATCCTTGAAATCACGGGGGTGTTCTTTTATAATCGGGGGGCATCAAGCGGAAAAGGAGGGCGAGTTGGGTCGGTTAAAAAGAATGCTTTTCCTGGTTCCTCTGGTCCTCTCCGTCATCGGGGCGGGGGCGCAGGATTTGGAGACCCACGTCCGCAAGAATTATCTCGTCCCGGACCCGGAGTACGGGCACGCTCCGGCCCATCAGCACAAGGTCCTGGTGAGGGCGGACGCACGGTCCCTCGTCAAACGGCCCGAGGAAGCCGCGACCTATACCCTGGACCACCTGTCCCTCGCCGACGGCCTTTTCTCGGTCCGCTACGATTTCGAGAACGAAAAGCTCGAATGCCGGAAGCTCGACCAGACAAAGGACAGATGGGTCCAGGGATTCTGCGGACTCGTCATGAGCGCCCTGGGTCCGGAAAACAAAGAAATCGCTCGAGGCATCGTCTTCGACGACCTCGTCCGGACGAAGAAGGGCGACTTCGTTTTCTGCAGTTACGAGAAGCTGAACACCACTTCCGCGGACCTCAAGCGTGAGGACCTCGATGGTCCCAGGTCCTTCTGGCACGGCTTCGGCCTGATCCGCGGGAAGACGTGCCTTCTTTCTGAGGTCAAGATCACGGTGGAGGATCCGGAGACCGGCGGCTACTCGCTCGCCCTCTGGGACGTGTTCACGTTCAAGGACCGGGAATGCGTCCTCATCTACACCGAGGCCTTCGAAGCCCATAACTTCGAGGTCTTCGAGGTCACGGCCGACGGCCTCAAACGCGTCCTCGAGTTCAATTTCGGCGGGCTCTGACGGGCGGAGCTATGAGCCCGGCGATTTTGGGACGCGAGTGACCTCGTCCTACCGGAGAATATTGAAGAACGAGTCGAACACCTGCCTGACTGACTTTGGACCGCCTTCCCGCAGGGGCCTGTTTCAATCCGCGGATTTATCCTTTCTTTGACGGGACCCGGGTGTCGCGGTTCAGCACAAAGGTCAATGTTTCTCCGGCCCTGACCCGGTGCGCGCCGGGAAAATCCTTCTTCCCGAATCGTTTCAAGACGAACGTCCGGAACGACACTTCCCCCCCGAGGACGCTGAATGTCACGGAGGTCTTTCCGTCACCGGGGACCTGCTTGGCCGTGCCGTAAGCATAACCGTTCGACCAGAAGGCCGTCCCCTCCTGCGGCGCCAACTCGAGGCTCCCGTCCACTCCGGAATAATGGAAACCGGACAGAGCGAGAACGGCCGCCCAACTGATCATGGCCCGGCCGTAGTGATGGCCGCATTCAGCTTCATCGTATGGGTTCCGCTTGAGGCCGTCGTAGCGGTCCCGGACGTCGGCGATGCACTTGAGGCCGTCTTCCATCAGGCCCTCGTAGATCATCCCGACCGCCGCTGTGTATTCGAATCCGGTCATGACTTCGGTGAAGTAGGGGAAAGGGTTGGCCGGGCGTCCGTCCGGGTAGCTGGCCATGAGCAGGGCCGACTCGCCGCCCAGGGCGAACGACCTCATGCAGTTGAAGTGGTCGGTGAGCGACGCCCGGTGATTGTATTTCAGAATGCTGCCGAGGGTCGTCCTGATGTTCTCCGGTTTGACCAGGTGGCTGAGGCCGCAGACGTGGGCCAGGAGCTGGCCGACGAGCTGGTCGACGAGGCAGCCGTTCCCGAGCTGGTAGTCCGGGTTCTTGAAATCCGTAGAGCCCATTCCCACGAGCAGGCTGGGAGCGATATGGACCTTGTCTATGGGGGGCACGATCTTGTGGACATAATATCTTCCGTTGAAGAGCTCGGCGTCGATCCACCGGCTGCCGTTGTCGAAGAGCGTCCGGCACGTTTTGGCGAACGCCTTGTCCCCGACTCGGGCGGCCATCTTCTCCGCAGCCTTCAGGGCCCCGAGGTACCAGAGGCCCATCTGGGGATTGGGGCCGTAGTACTCGACGTCCATGGTGTTGTGCTGACAGCCTTCCATGACCCCGTCCTTATCGGCGTCCCAGCCTCCCTTGATCCAGCAGAACTCGACGGCCTTCTTGACGTTCGGCCAAAGCGACCGGAGAAAAGCGTCGTCCCCGGAGAGCTGCCAGTCGCGGTACATCTTGATGATACAGCCCATCTGGCCGTCGGCGGCCGCCTTGCCCCAGCGCGTTCCGTCGAGAGGCAGTTTTGCCCGGAAGCTCATGAGCCCGTCCGGATCGGTCTGTTGTCCGAACTCGACCTCGCGCATCGACCGGGCGATATCCCCGAAGAGAAAGGCGACCGCCTGCTCGTAGTTCCAGACGTGCGTGCAGGACCCGAAGCAACAGCCTTCCTTGTCGTTGCAGCCCTCCCAAGCGAAGAACCGTCCGTCCTTGGTGCGGAAAAAGGTCTGGCTGCGGAGCGTGCTCAAATTGAAGAGCGCGGCCTCCTTGACGACCTCCGGGAGATCGCTCCGCAGGAATGCGGAGACGAAGGCGATGGTTTCTTCTTCGAGCCGATCGATCTCGGCGGCCGTCCGCTCCGCGGCGTCCCAGGCGTCCTTGTATAGGGTTGTGTAATAATTGCCCAGGCAAGTCTCGGACCAGGCAAAGCGGTTGGGGAAGTGCCAGGTCAGGAAGAACCGGAATTCCTGTTTTCCTCCGGCCGGGATCGAAGCCCGGACGGCGAGGGAGGCCCGGGGCGTGTCCCCGGAAGCCGCCCGCTCCGTGAGCGTCCCGTCATCCGTAAGATCGTCCCAGAAATCGAGAAGGGGCGTTCCCCAGGCGTCCGGAAGCCAGGACGTCCTGTAGGAGGCGCCCTTTTCGGCGGGCGTGGTCAAGGAGATCGTGCCCCACTGTTCGGCCGACGAATCCACGCCTTCCGATGACATGAAAACGCCCCGGACAAAGCGTCCTTCGCGGAACTCGTTTCGGTTCTTTTTCGCCAGGGATTTCGTGCCGTCGTTGCCGATGAAATTTTGGAGCGAGCCGCAGACCGTGACATCGAGCTCTTTTTCCGTTGTGTTCGTGACCTCGTAAGTCAGGATCGCGGCGGGAATGCCGCTTGATTCGAGGTCGGCGGGGACGAGGGGATTGAACGCCTTGATCGCAACCTTCACGGGAAGGGCGCGGTCTGCCAGGCTGATCCGACCGAACGGATAACCCGCGTCAAACGCGCATTCCGCGAAACAGGGAAGTCCGTGGTTTGTGGCGTCCTTGACGCCCTCGGGTCCGTTGTAGTCGAAGACCTCCACGGGGCCTTGAAGAGCCCTGGCGAGCGGCGGGCCGTCCGGCGACTGGACCCGGATGGCGAAGAAGGTCGCGGCCGGGTTGAACCCTTTGGCCGGCCGGTTCACGACCTCCCAATCGCGGAGGTCACCCCTGCCGCCCAGGGAGACCGTTCCCGTGCCGATGCCCCCCAGGGGAAGGGCGATTCTCCTGAGATGGGCCTGGTCGTAATGCTTGAGGAAAGGCCAATCTTTCGTGTCGCCAGCCGCGGGCTGAGAGAAAAGGATGACAGCGGCGGCGGCCGCGAGTCCTGCGCTGACCTTGCGTTTTTTAGGGACGGACATCGGGGAACTCCTTTTATATGCAGAATGCCGTCGGCCGGGAAATTGGCCGCTCAATTTGTTCTCCCGGTTGAAGATACCGCGACTGATAGGCGATCTTTGTGATGCGATCTGAGTACGGGCATGATGAGAACGGCCGTATTGTACTCTAAGCGTTTTTTTCAAGGCAAACGAATATTTCTAGGTTCTCCGATTTCCCCGGAAAATTGATTCCTGCTGTTGTTTGTGATAGAAAAAAGCAATCATTATCCCCTAAGGAGGTTCGGATGAAAAAACGGATCTTGGCCGCGGCCCTCCTGGCCGTAATGATGTTATGCGCTTATTGCAAGAAAGAGGACGTTGCCATTAAATACCCGGTCACGAATAAGGTCGACCAGGTCGACGATTATTTCGGCGCCAAGGTCGCCGACCCCTTCCGCTGGCTCGAGGACGACAACGCTGAGGAGGTCAAGCAATGGGTCAAGGCGGAGAACGAGGTGACCTTCGCTTATCTGGCGAAGATCCCGTTCCGGGAGAAGATCCGCAAACGCTTGACGGATATCTACAACTATCCACGCTATTCATCGCCCACGCGCGCTGGCGAATATTACTTCTTTTACAAGAACGACGGGCTGCAGAACCAATCCGTCATCTATGTTCAGAAGGGCCTGGAAGGACAGCCGGAAGTTTTCATCGATCCCAACGCACTCTCCGCGGACGGAACCGTCCGCGTCGGCCTTCTGAGCTTCTCCCAGGACTTCCGCTATGTCGCCATCTCCAGGGGAGAGGCGGGTTCCGATTGGTCCGAGATCCGGATCATGGAGATCGCCACGAAGAGCGAGCTCCCTGACAGGACGCAGTGGGTGAAGTTTTCGGGCGCCGCCTGGCTCGGCGACGGCTATTTCTACAGCGGCTACGCCAAGCCCGCCCCGGGCGAGGAGCTGAAGGCCAGGAACGAGTTCCAGAAGGTCTTCTATCACAGGCTGGGCGATTCTCAGGAAAAGGACGCCCTCGTCTACGAGGACAAGGAACACCCTTTGCGCTACCTGGGCCTGGACGTCGGCGAGGATAAAAAGTTCGCTTATCTGTCCGTTTCCGAGGGGACCTCGGGCAACGAGCTTTACGCCAAAGACCTCACGAAGAAGGATGCGAAGTTCGAGCTCCTCGTTAAGGGATTCGCCAACGACAGCGCCGCGGTTGACAACGTCGGGGACAAGGTCCTCGTTTACACGAACGTCGACGCGCCGAACTACCGAGTCGTCCTTATCGATCCTAAAGCGCCGGCCTCCGATAAATGGCAAACCATCATTCCGGAGGAGCCGGAGGTCCTGGCCCGGGCCGGCACGGCGGGAGGCCAACTTTTCTGCCAATACCTCAAGGACGCCAACACAAAGTTCTATCAGCACGGGCTCGACGGAAAGCTCGTCCGGGAGATCGAGCTTCCGGCCCTGGGCACAGCCGGCGGCTTCGGCGGCTGGAGGGACGACAAGGTCGTCTTCTACACATTCACCTCCTTCACCTTTCCGCCCACGATCTACAAGTATGACCTCGCCGCGGGAACGTCCGGGGTCTTCCGCAGGGCGGAGGTCAAGTTCAATCCGGAGGACTATGAAACGAAGGAGGTCTTCTACGCGAGCAAAGACGGGACCAAGGTCCCGATGTTCATCGTCCATAAGAAGGGCCTTATGCTCGACGGAAAGAACCCTGCGTTCCTAACGGCGTACGGCGGCTTCAACATCAGCATGCAGCCGGGATTCGATCCCTCGACGATCCTCCTGCTCGAGAACGGTGGGGTCTTTGCCCAACCTTGTCTGCGCGGCGGCGGCGAGTACGGCGAAGCCTGGCACAAGGCGGGGATGCTCCTCAACAAGCAAAACGTCTTCGATGATTTTATCGTCGCGGCCGAATATCTCATCGGAGAGAAGTACACCTCGAAGGATTTCCTGGCCGTGGAAGGTGGATCGAACGGCGGTCTCCTCATCGGTGCGGCCATGACCCAGCGGCCGGACCTATTCCGGGTAGCCTTCCCGGCGGTCGGGGTCATGGACATGCTCCGCTTCCACAAGTTCACTGTCGGCTGGGGCTGGGTGGTTGAGTACGGATCGAGCGATAACGAAAAGGACTTTCGGAACCTCTTGAGCTACTCTCCGCTGAACAACCTTAAGGCGGGCGTCTGCTACCCGGCCACGTTGGTGACCACGGCCGATCACGACGACCGCGTCGTTCCGGCGCATTCGTTCAAATTCGCAGCGACGCTCCAAGAAGCCCAAGCCTGCGCCAAACCGGTTCTCATCCGGATCGAGACGCGCTCCGGCCACGGCTCGAGCAACGTCACGAAGGCCATCGACCTGCTGACGGACCAGTGGAGCTTTATGTTCCACAACATGAAGATCGTGCCGGACTATTAATACAAACGCATTAAATAGTTTGACATCTGACTTTAAGCGGCCTGAAGCCGCCCTCATTCCCCCGGCCCCCCGGGGAACCAGTCCCGTCGGTTCCCCCCGTCGAAAAAGCCGACGGGTCCCCCCTCCGCTACGGGGGCTTGAGGACGGCATTCAGTGCCGTTCATACATTGTGACTTTTTTTATTGCGTTCGTATTAATAGGGATCGATGAGCGGGCGCCACCTGCGCATCAATTGTTCGTTGAGGTCCGTCGGGGGCTGGGCGTCAGCAGGGAGGAACGGCTTGTAAGGGGTCTTCTTGATCATCTCCTCGAACTCGATCCGCAGCTTCTTGAGGTCCTCCGGCCGGGTCAGGAGATCGATGGCCGAGGCGGCGATAGCCTTGGCGCCGGCATTGAGTCCCTTCCACGCTGTCGAGCCGTAATAGCAGGCCACGGCCGACCAGTGGTGCCCGATCGTCCCGGGCACTCCGCCGGGAAAGCCGATCGACGCCGTGGGGACGATGAGCGTCACGTCGCCGACATCGGTCGAGCCGCCGCCGACAAAAACCTCTCCTGGTCCCTTCAATTTTTCGACCTGGGAGGGCATCCCTTTTTCCTCCGCCTTGAGCTCCTTCTGGAGGGCTTTAGCGAAGGCTTGCTCTTCGTCCGTCCATGGAGGCATGCCGACGAGTTCGATGTTCTTCTGGAAAATCTCGGCGGCGGCCTTGTTGCTGTGGCTCTGGTGGACGGCGCTGATGATCCGCACGGGGTCGAGCTCGGTTCCCGTGGCCAGGGCCCCGGCCTTGGCGCAATTGACGACGCGCTCGAACATCTCCGCGAGACCCTCGTCGGTGCTCCGGATGTAATACCAGACGCTGGCCCGGTCGGGGACGACGTTGGGGGCTTCGCCGCCCTCCAGGATGACATAATGGAGGCGGTGGTAGAGGGGGAGGTGTTCACGGAGAAAGTTCGCCGCGGTGTCCATGATCTCGACGGCGTCGAGGGCGCTCCGGCCGACCCAAGGTTCGCCCGCGCTGTGGGCGGTCTTTCCCTTGAAGGTGAAGATAGCCGACGAGATGGAGTTCCCGTTCGTCCCATAACCGGTCCCGAACCCGTCGCCGGCGTGATTGTCGATGACGGCGTCGACGTCCTTGAACAGGCCGGCCCGGATCATGTAGGGACGGCTGGCCACGATCTCTTCGGCCGGAGAGCCGTAGACTTTGATCGTCCCCTTGATGCCGAACCTGATCATGGCCTCCTTGACGGCGATGGCGGCGGCCGCCGCGGCCGTACCCATTGTGTTGTGGCCGCAGCCGTGCCCGGGCGCGCCCTCGACGACGGGCTCCTTTTTCGCGACCCGCCCCTTCTGGGAAAGCATGGGCAGGGCGTCGAACTCGCCCAGGAGGCCGACGACGGGCTTGCCCTCGCCGTATGTCGCCACGAAACACGTGGGCATGCCGGCCAGGCCGCGCTCGACCATGAAGCCCGCCCCTTCGAGCGTGTCGGCCAGAAGCTTGGAGGACCTGAACTCCTGAAGTCCGAGCTCGGCGTAGGACCAGATGGCGTCCGAGATCTTCCCGAATCTCTCGACGGTTTCAGGCGCGGCCAGGAGGTCCAGGACGAGCTTCTTTTCTTTCGGGATTTTGACCTTGGACTCGGCGGCGCCGGCCGTCGGGGCCATCATCATCAGGAAAACCGCGGCGACCAGGATCGCTCGCGCCGAGGCGGTTCGTTTCGTCATCGTGCCCTCCTCTCCTCGATCTCTTGGTTTCAAGTCGTGTATCATATACCCCGCGAATCGCCGATGTCAAAAAAATTGAATTTCCATCGAAGCAGGGATACAATCTCTTTTCATGCAGGTGAGATCGTGAACGAAGGAGAGGACCGTTGAGCTTGAATCGAAGGAACTTCCTGAAAACAGCTGCGGGCGCCGCGGGAGCGGCTTGGGCAGGAAGAGGCGCGTTCGCCTCCTCTGCGCAGGAGCCGAGGAAGGACGGCCCGATCGCGGGCTTGAAACCTATGACGGATGGGATCGTCCGTATTACGGACGCGGAACGCCTGGACCGGATGGAGAAGGCCAGGAAGCTCATGATCGAGAACGGGATCGACGCGATCGCCATGGAGGGCGGCTCGAGCCTGTTTTATTTCACGGACGTCAACTGGTGGAATAGCGAACGGACCTTCCTCTGGGTATTGCCCGCCCGGGGCGAGATGGCCTGGGTCTGCCCGAAGTTCGAGGAGGACCGGGCCCGGGAGCAGATCCGTTTCGGAAGCGACATCCGGACCTGGGAAGAGGACGAAAGCCCTTATCGGGCGATCGCCGATGTCCTCGCCGGCCGCGGCCTCCGCATAGGGAGGATCGGCCTTGAAGAGCAGGTCCGCTTCTTCCTCTACGACGGCATCCGCAAGGCGGTCCCGGGGATTGACTGCGTCAGCGCCGACCCTGTGACCATCGGCTGCCGGGTCATCAAGTCGCCGGCGGAGCTGGCCCTCATGCAGAGGGCCAACGATATCACGGTTGCTGCATACAAGGCGGCCCTGGCCATGCTCAGGGAGGGTATGACCAAGGGCGAGTTCGGCGCCAACGCCCGTGCCGCTTTCAGCGCCCTGGGCGTTTCGGGCGGGATCGGCGCCGGCTTCGGCGAACAGACGGCGTTTCCGCACGGCAGCATCAAGCCCCGGACGCTCCGCAAGGGGGATATCATCCTTATGGACGGCGGCTGCGAGGTCGAGGGCTACAGCTCGGATATCAGCCGGACCATCGTCTTCGGCGAGCCCACCAAGAGGCAGAGGGAGGTCTGGGACCTGGAAAAGAAGGCCCAGCTGGCGGCCTTCCAGGCGGCCAAGCCGGGTGTTCCCTGCGAGGCGGTTGACCTGGCCGCCCGCAAGGTCCTGACCGACGCCGGCCTCGGACCGGACTACAAGGTCCCGGGACTTCCGCACCGGACCGGGCACGGTATCGGCCTGGACGGCCACGAGGCAATCTACCTCGTCCGCGGCAATAAGACGCCCATGCGGCCGGGCATGTGCTTCACCAACGAACCCATGATCGTCATTCCCGGCGAGTTCGGTGTCAGGCTCGAGGACGACATGCACATCACGGACGACGGAGCGAAGTTCTTCAGCCAACCCAGCCCGTCGATAGAACAGCCGTTCATGTGATAACGGTTGGATAGGCCGGATAAAAATAAAGCCGGATAAGCCGGAGGCGAGAGCGGCGGTCTAGCGGGGCTTTCGGAACTCTTTCTTTTCCAGCCTCTTGCGGGCCATCTCCTTCTCCTCCGCTGTTTCGGGGATAAGCTTCGGATCGGGTTCCATGGCCACCACGAATTCCAGCTCTTGCCTGGCCTTTTCGATCTCGTCCAAGGACAGGTAGGTGTCCGCCAGGTAGATCCGGGTGAGCCCGACCTGCGGGCCCATTTCTCTGGATTTCAGGAGGTGCTCGAGAGCCTTCTTTTTGCTGCCGCCGGCGAACCCGGGAAGTTCATGATACACGCGGCCCAGGACCCGGTCCGCCCCGCCGTCGTCAAAGGAGGGATCCAGGGCCAGGACCTTGTTCATCTCCTCCTTGATGGGCTTGACCAGCGCCAGGCTTTTGAGGATGCCCTTGGCCTCGCCGTAAACACCGTAATTGATGCCCAGCCAGTAATGGCCTTCCGGCCTGTCTCCGGCCAGCTGGACGGCCTTCTTGGCGTGGTAAATACCCTGCTCAAAGATCCTCTTCTTTTCACCGTTATTCCCGGTGTGGTCTCCGATCCAATATTCGACCCGGGCCATCCGCCAGTAAGCCCCGTAAGAATCCTCGCCTTTAATGAGGGTTTCCCGGCATTTGTCCAGGACTTCTCTTGCCTTGGCCAGGTCTCCCCGCTGCTCATAGAGGCTGTCCGCCTGCTGAATGAGACTTCCGTTCTCCTGGGCGCGGCAGAGAGGCGCCAGGAGCACGACGAATAAGACAACTGCGAAAAATTTGATCTTCATGGCCGGTTCTCCTTTATCATCCCAGCCTCTTCGGCATGGCTTCCCTAGATTACCGCGGATCCCGGCGGCTTTCAAGGGGAATGCTGCGACCTAAAATTGCCGATAGGATTCTTTCTTCTCAAGCGATGTCGCCGACTTCTGGTGATACCCGGAATTCCGACTTGCGTCACACCATCATAGAAGATGCTTCCGGGGTGCGACCGGCCATTGTCTGGACCGGGGCGTTTGCTGTAAAATAGGATGTCGCCCGGCGACTGTTGTGCGCCGGTCGAGGCCGGCAGGGCCGCGACGTCGGTCACTTCGAACACGAAAGAGAAGGCCATGGTCAGAGTGCGTTTTGCCCCGAGCCCGACGGGATTCCTGCATATCGGAAGCGCCCGGACGGCCATCTTCAACTGGCTTTACGCCAGGCACACGGGCGGCAAGTTCCTCCTCAGAATCGAGGACACGGACCTGAAGAGGTCCGAAACACGGTTCCTGGACGAGATCCTCGACGACCTCCGCTGGTTGGGCCTGGACTGGGACGAAGAGCCCATTTTCCAGAGCAAGCGTTTCGATGTCTATAGGGAAAAAGCGGAAGGGTTGCTGGCCGCGGGCAAGGCCTACAAGGAGGGGGAAGCCATCCTCTTCCGGGTGGAGCCGGGGCGGAGGATCGAAGTCCACGACATGGTCCACGGCACGATCTCCTTCCAGACCGACACCATCAGGGACCAGGTCCTGGTCAAATCCGACGGCTCGCCCGCCTATAATTTCTCCTGTGTCGTCGACGACTCTCATCTCGGCATCACCCACATCCTGCGGGGGGACGACCACGTCTCCAATACGCCGAAGCAGATCCTCTTCTACGAGGCCCTCGGCCTGATACTGCCCAAGTTCGGCCACATGCCGCTCATCCTGGGCCAGGACGGAGCGAAGCTCTCCAAAAGGCACAGCGGGGTTTCCGTCCGGGAATACCAGGCGGAGGGTTTCCTCCCCGAGGCGCTGGCGAACTATCTCATCCTGCTGGGCTGGACGCCCCAGGATGGGCGGGAGATCATGCCGCTTGTCGAGGCTGTGCGGGAATTCGAGATCACGGCCATGAACGACGTCCAGGCTAAGTTCGACATCCAGAAACTCCGCTGGATCAATTCCGAATATATCATGGCCGCCCCAGGCGGGACACTTCTGCCCCTGATCAAGGCGCAGCTCCGGGACGCAGGCCTCGACATTTCCGGGAGAAACGACACCTATATCTCCAGGGTCCTGGAGCTTTACCGGGTGAGGATCAAGACGCTCGGCGAGTTCCCGGGGATGGCGGACTTCTTTTTCAAGGACGATTATGCCTTGGAAGAGGAGGGCAGGAAGCACATCGAGAAGGAGGAGGACCGCGCATCCCTGGAGGCGTTCGCCGCCCGGCTCGAAGCGCTCGATAATTTCGGACACGACGCTATAGAAAAAGCCTGCCGTGAACTGGCGGAGGAGAAAGGGGTGAAGCCCGCCGTTCTCATCCACCCGGCCCGTGTCGCCGTCAGCGGGAAGACCAAGGGCGCGGGCCTCTTCGAGATGATGGAGGTCCTCGGCAAGGACGTCGTTTTGAAACGCATGAGGAGCGTGACCCATGGATGAATCGGCTGGATCCAAGACGAACTTCGTCAAGGAAATCATCGACGAACACCTGAAAGCGGGGCGTTTCGGGACGCGGAAGGTCCATACCCGCTTCCCACCCGAGCCTAACGGTTACCTCCATATCGGCCACGCCAAGTCCATCTGCCTCAACTTCGGCCTGGCCGCCGAGTACGGCGGGCTCTGCAACCTCCGTTTCGACGACACGAACCCGGAGACAGAAGAGATCGAGTATGTCGATTCCATCAAGGAGGACGTGCGCTGGCTGGGGTTCGACTGGGAGGACAGGGAGTTCTACGCTTCGGATTACTATGAGACGCTCTTTGAGTATGCGGTCGAGCTCATCCGGAAGGGTAAGGCTTATGTCTGTGACCTGACGGTGGACCAGGTCCGGGAATACCGGGGGACGATCAACCGTCCCGGCAAGGAGAGCCCCGGGAGGCACCGGACCGTCGAAGAGAACCTGGACCTCTTCAAACGCATGCGGGACGGCGAGTTCCCGGACGGGTCGAGGACGCTCCGGGCCAGGATCGACATGGCCCATCCGAACCTTCTCCTGCGCGATCCCTTGATGTTCAGGATCCGCCGGGAGACGCATTATAGGAGGGGGGACGCCTGGTGCATCTATCCGACCTACGATTGGGCCCACGGCCAAAGCGACTCCATTGAGGGCGTCACCCACTCGATCTGCACGCTCGAGTTCGAGGTCCACAGGCCCCTCTACGACTGGTTCCTGGACCAGCTCGGCGTCCACCATCCCCAGCAGATCGAATTCGCCCGTCTCAACGTCAGTCATACGGTCCTGAGCAAGAGGAAGCTCTTGGAGCTTGTCGAACAGGGTTTCGTCAGCAGTTGGGACGATCCGCGCATGCCCACGATCTCCGGCCTCAGGCGGCGGGGCTTTACGCCGGAGTCCATCCGGGCGTTCTGCGACCTCATCGGAGTCGCCAGGGCCAGCAGCATCGTGGACGCGGGCGTCCTCGAGAATTGCCTTCGCGAGGAACTCAACCGGACGGCGCCGCGGGCCATGGTCGTCCTCCGGCCGCTCAAAGTCGTGATCCTGAACTATCCCTCGGACAAGGTCGAGGAGTTCGATGTCATGATCAACCCTGAAGACCCGGGCCTTGGAACCCGCAAGGTCCCTTTCTCACGGGAGTTGTTCATCGAGCGGGAGGACTTCATGGAGGACCCGCCGAAGAAGTTCTACAGGCTCGCCCCGGGACGCGAAGTGAGATTGCGCTCCGCCTATTTCATCAAGTGCGAAGAGGTGGTCAAGGACCCGGCGAGGGGCGAGATCGTGGAGCTGCGGTGCACCTACGACCCCGCGACGCGCGGCGGCGATTCCCCCGACGGCCGGAAGGTCAAGTCCACCCTGCACTGGGTCTCGGCCGCCCACGCCGTCGAAGCCGAGGTCCGTCTCTATGAGACGCTGTTCACGGTCCGCGACCCCGGCGACGTCCCCGAAGGCGTGGACTACAAGACGAACCTGAATCCCAACTCCCTGGAAGTCCTCAAAGGATGCCGGATGGAACCGGGCCTGAAGGACGCGAAGCCCGGCAGCCGTCATCAGTTCGAGAGGCTCGGCTACTTCTTCGTGGACCCCCGGGATTCCGCGCCCGGAAACCTCGTCTTCAACCGAACCGTCACCCTCCGCGACGAATGGGTGAAGCTCTCCCGGTCCGGCAAGACAGGGGAGTGATCTCGCTTTTTTCGGGGGACCACCGGGTCCGCGCGTGGCGACTATCCACCCGCGAAAACGTGTTCCAGGTATTTCTGCCCTTTGCCCATGGGATTCAAAGCCTCCCGGACCTGGACCCTCTCCTTGGCCTCGAGGAGATCGACGATCTCTCCGGTCGATTCAGGATGGACGACCTCCACTTTGGGCTTGAAGATGTCCTGTTCGTTCACTTCCCGGACCACGGCGATCCGTCCATCGGCAAGCATGACGATCGTCCCGATCGGCCAGACGCCGATGATCTGGAAGAACCTGTCGAGAAGGGCGGGGTCGAAGAGCTTCCCCTTTTCGAGGTTCATGATCTCGTAGATCTTATTGGAGGGGTAATCCGCCTTGTAGGACCTTTTCAGGGCCAGCGCGTCATAGACGTCGCACAAGGAGACGATGAGCGAGGCGACGTGGGGAGGACGCGGATAGGAGACTTTGGGATACCCTTTCCTGTCGAAACGGAGATGGTGTTCGAAGGCCACCACGGGCGGGAGGATCCCCAAGGCGTCTTGGTATCCCTGAAGGATCATCGACCCCAGAAAGGGGTGGTCCTTGATGCGGGCCAACTCGTCATCGGCCAGCTTGCCCTCTTTCTTGAGGATCTCCGAGGAAATGTGGAGCTTTCCCACGTCATGGAAGAGCGCGGCGATCCCCAGGTCCAGGACGTCATCCTTGGCGAACCCCAGCTTCGATGCGAAGGACATCGAGAGGACGGAAACGTGCAGGAGATGGATGAACGTGATCAGGTCCTTTTCCTTCACCGATATGAGGTTCAGCAGCTCCTGGTGTCTGCCCATGAAGTTTTCCATGACGTTGAGGATGTTGAAGCGGAGGTCGAGGAAATCGATCTCTTCCTTGTTCAGAACGGCCGTCAGAGAGCGCGATGCGAATTCCAGGGAGCCTTCATACCGGGCGTAACGCTCGCGGTCGCCCGTTGCCGGCCCCGCAGCCCTGGCCCTCAGTTTGCCGACATGGATGTTCTCGAGTCCCTGGAGCTCGTCCGTTTCCTGCGATTCAAGGGACCTTTTCTTCCCGGGCCGCGTGAGCAAGGCGATGAATGCGGACAGTTCATCGGGGCGCAGGCCCGGCCGAAAGATGATCCTGTTGATCCCGCATTCCTGGAGAAACTCGACAAGGGACTTCAGCCGCTGGCTCAGTTCGAAATAGATCTCATCCTCCCAAGCCAGCTCGCCCTCGATGATCCCCAGGATGATCTCTCTCTTATCGCCGAGATGTTCGACGAGCCGCCGATAAAACACATCAACGAATTCTTTGAACGTCGGATGGCTCTCGGAATAGATCTTTCCCGCCTGGATGGCGTTCAGCAGGCTGATGAATACGTTCTTAACGTCCGGCTTCATTCCACTTCTCCAGCACGCGACGGGCTTCCTTCCTCAGCGACCGGTTCCACCAGGACTTCCTCCGGCCAAGCCGTTCGAGATGTCCGGCCGCCTTGCGAAGTCCCTTGCTTTCCACGATCTGGATATGCGCTCTCAGCTTCTTGTTCAAGATGCCGTAGGGGGACTGGAACCTGAGGAAACGGTCGAGGGCTCTCTTCCGCGTCGTGTCGCGGCCCGTCAGGATGACGAGGGCTTCGCTCTTGAGCGAGATCTTCGGGGACCTGAGGATGGGAAACAGGAAGTCCTTGTCGATCTCAGACAGGCAGTCCATGGCCCTGAGGACCTCCCCCCGGACGGACTCGTCTCCCACACTGTAAACGGCCTTGAGGACCGTTTGGGACAAGGACGAATCGATGGTCTTCGAAGCCGCGATGATCCGGTCGAGGAACGATCTGTCCTGCCGTTTTTCTTTCAGCCGGGATGTCAGGGCGTCCATTTTTTCTTTGAAGAACCGGTAATAGGCCCGGAGGATGAACGGTGTGATCCTGCCTTCGGAAAAGATCTTCCCAAGATAGACATCGAGACCGAGCCGGCTCTCCGCCAGGCCGGAAATGAGCCGGTCGAAATAGGGGGAAATCCCCTCGTCGAGCACGGCCCTCTCGACGCACTCGCCGACGGCATCGTCGATCTTTTGGAGCGCCGGGTCCCTGGGGTAGCCCGACCGTTTGGACAGGAGGACTTCCTGGAGCGAACTCAGGAACTCGAAATCCCCGCGGCCGGAGATCTCATCCCACATCCCCAGGAGCCTTTCTGTGGCGGCTGCCATCCGGCCCGCATCCGTTTCATGGGCCAGGACGTTCAGGAGGATGTAACGGTAGTTGACGGCCAGTTGTTCGTGATCGAAGGCGATCTTCTTGTCGAAGTGGATGTCCTTCAGGAGCGAACTCAGGGTCTGCCTGTAGATCTCGGAGATGAATCGGCCGGACGTCCCCGAAAGGAGGGCCTTGACCTTCTCCTCGACCTCGGGCCGGCGGTTGAGAGGGTTGTCGGTCTGAAACAGCTGCTGGAGTGACGCCGAGATCCGCTTGTGCCGGTCCGTCTCGAGGAGCTTGGAGAAGATGCTGAAACTGAGGGAGTCGAAGCTTTCGTCGGAGATGATCTCTTCCCAAAGAGTGGAGGCCAGGTCTTCTTCCTTCAAGTCCGTGATCAGGAGCTTCAGGTTGTCGAGCTTGGCGTGGGGATTGACGTTCTTGTCGGTCACGAACGACTTGATGAGGTTCTTGGCGCAGGAACGGTATTTCGTCGAGTCGTTCTCTTTGAGATAGGCGAAAAACCTGGAGAAATTCCTGTTCATGTTCTCATCGACGACGAGTTCCGCTGCGTTGAGTTTATCCACGACCCGGTCAAAGCTCTCCGCTACATCAAAGATCTTCTCCGCGTCGTTCTCGTCCACCGCCTCCCGGAGGAGGTATGGCCAGATGTCCTTGATCTCCTCGCCATTGCCCTTGAGGAGCTCCTTGTAATCAAGCTCTTCCACGGATACGTGAAGGATCTTCTCCTTTTTCAGGATCTCTCCCCCGCCTCCCAGCTTGACGAATTCAGCCAGGGGAAGGGTCACCTTTGTCGAAAACCGCATCAGCTCATCGAGAGTGACCCCCGGACGGATCTCGAGAGTCTTGATCTTCCGGAGGTGGAAAAGCATCCCCAGTTCCCGGAACGTTTTTTCTCCTTCCCAGAACCGGCCGTCGGCGAAGAGAGAGCGGGGAGTGAATCCCACCGACAGGGGAGAGATGAGCGTGAAGGCGTCTTCCGCCCGGCCTTTGAGGTCCTCCACGCAATGGATGAAGGCCGGGTGGTTCATCTTGTACATGGTCGCGTTCTTGAACGCGACGCGGAGGGATTGGAAAAACCGCAGAAGCGCTTCGTCCTTGGTCATGTTCCCTCAACCCTGACTCAGAAATGGTTGTTCCCAAGTGAGAGGGATATTTTAACCTAGGCGAATAAAAAATGCATTCGAATATTTCTCAACGGACACCCTTGGAGCGTGGTCGGGGAGGCGATCATCGCGGCAAGCGCCGGGTCCAGCAGGCTAAGAATTCGTCTTGTGAAGCCTATCTGAAGGACCGCATTTCAAGGCGGAGAAATTCCTTCTCCCTCCCGGCCGGACGCTTTCGAGGGCTTATTTATCCGCGAGTTCGTAGGCGGAAACGTAGACCAGCTTCGAGATCTTCTCTATGAGGTCGCCGCTCGTTTTCTCGACGCTGTCGCTCGTCTGGTGGTAGTCTTCGGTCATGTTGGCGATGCAAAACGCCCAGGGGACCTTGGCCGCGCCGAACGAGGAATGGTCGGAGCCGCCGCCCCCGCGCTCGTTCGATCCGGATTCGCGCAGGAACAGGTCGAGCCCCACATACTGATCGGCGTCCCTGAAGACGTCGCCCAGTCCCGCTCCCGCGGCGAAGGACACGGGAAGGAAGTTGGCCGGTTTGATCTTCTTGAACAGCTCTTCCCCGGCCGGGAAGTTGAACATCCGGGCCATGCGGGTGATGCTCTTCTCGTCGTAAGGCCGGCTGATCATGTCCAGGTTGAGATAGGCCACGGTCTTGTCCAGCGGGAAGGGCGGGTTCTGGACGTAATGCCGCGAGCCTAGGAGCCCTTCCTCTTCGCCCGTCCAGAGGGCGAACACGACCGTCCGCTTGGGCTTCTGGGGCGCGGCCGCGAAGGCCCGGGCCAGGTTCATGACGCCCACGGACCCGGAGCCGTTGTCGTCGGCCCCGTTGAAGACGTAGTCGCCGCGCTTGCCCAAATGGTCGTAGTGGGCGCCGATGACGACACATTCGTTCTTCAGGACCGGGTCCGAACCCTCGATGTAGCCTACGACGTTGCGGCAGCGGACTAGGGCGGTCTTGGCCGTCGTCGAAAGGGTCACCGTCGTTCCGGGCAGGATGAGGGACAAGGGTTTATATGTCGATTCGATCCCGGCTTTCAGGTCCTCGATCTTCCGGCCTGAGTTTTCCAGGAGGAAATTAGCCATCTCCCTGGTAATGGTGATATTCGGAGAGCTCTCCCAGGGCATCCGCTGTCCGGCGCCGGGGATCAGCAGGCGCCGCCGGGGCTCGTTGATGATCGGCCTGTCGTCGCCCTGCCGCCGCGGGGTGGCGAGGCCCTTGTAGAGATCGGCGTCGTTGGTCGAGGCTTGGACCTGGAGCACGGCGGCGGCGCCGAGCTTGGCGAGCTCCTGGGCCTTGTTGAACCCGCCGCCCATCCGGAAAGCGAACGGACCGGTCGGGGGGAAGTATTTTTCTTTGAGCTCCTTCTTCTGGAAGGGGGACTTGGGATCGTCTTTTCCGGGTGCCTCGGTCAGGATGAGGACAATCTTCCCCTTGACGTCGAAGCCCTTGAGATCATCGTAGCCAATCTCTTTCTCAGTGATCCCGTAGCCGGCGAAGACGACCGGAGCAGTCAAGGATTCGGGCGTTGAAGACATGCTCATGAAATCGATGCCCGATTGGAAGCTGCGGGACTTAACGGAGTCGACCTTCCTGACTTGGATCGCGATCTCCCCGGAAACGTCGGAAACCTCCTTCATGGCGAACTCCTGGAGATAGCCCCTCGCGGGAGGAACTGCGGGCATGTCGCTGCGTCCCATGCCCGAGAAAACCGGCCGGGGCGTATCGCCGGCGGGCAGGACCTTCCAAAGCGAGAACAGGGACGCCGCGTATTCGGCGGCCAGCTGGATGCCGCGCGTCGCGGTCTCCCGGCCTTCCAGAAGGTCGGACGAAATGTACGTGAGCAGGGCCAGGGAATCCTTGGCCGTGATGAGGTCGAAGCCGGCCTTCATTTTTTCAGGCACCGATTGTGTCTTCTCGACCTGGACCACATTCTTCATCAGGTCCTCGGGCTTCGGCTGGGGAGCCTGGGCCGACGCGCCAAGAGTCAGGGCCAGGATGAGAAGAACGGACAAAAAGGATCTCTTCATTCGGTTTCTCCTTCTTTTCGGGATCTTAATATTAGACGGTGGCATGCGTATTTCCTTTTTAAGATCGTTCGGGCCATTTTCGATCTTCAGACGGGAGCTTTCTTCTCTCCATCCGGGGACCAAAGCGTGTTGATGACCTTGAGCAGCACTAAGCCGCTGGCGATGAAGATCCCCAGGAGGATATACGCGTAGGTCAGGCGTCCGTAAAGGAAGTTGCCCACCGTGAACAGGGCCGACCAGATGACCGTGCACCCGGAGACCCAGCCGATGAGGGCGAGGGGGAAGTTCTCGGTCTTGGACCTGGCCTCACTCTCCGGGATCCCGGCGTCCTTGCGGATCTTGGCCCATCCCGGCCCGAAGGGGTGGATTTTTTTGTAGAAGTCGACGAGCGTTTTATGGTCGGTCTTCGGTCCGAAATAGGCCGTCAGGAGCCAGCAGGCCGTCGTGATGGCGATCGTGATGAGGAGTGCTATATGGGTGCTGAGGACGAGGCCGTTCTTCCGGAGGACGAGCAGGCCTATGGAAACCAGGAACGAGCTGATCATCGCGTTCACCTCGCACCAGGCGTTGACGCGCCACCAGAACCAGCGGACGAAGTAAAGAAGCCCTGTGCCCGCCCCGACCTGGAGGATGATATCGAAGCTGTCCTTGGCCGTCTCCAGGACGAAGACCAGGCCCCCCGCGCAGAGGAAAAGAAGGACGGTGGCCATCCGGCCGGCCCGCACGTAGTGCTTCTCCTCGGCGTCCCGGCGGAGGAAGCGGCGGTAGAAGTCGTGGACGAGGTAGGACGCCCCCCAGTTGAGGTGGGTCAGGTTGGTCGAGGAGTTGGCCGCGATCAGACCGCCGACCATCAGGCCGATGAACCCGACGGGCATGAACTTCAGCATGGCCGGGAACGCGATGTCGTGTCCGATGAGGCTCGGGTCGAGATGGGGGAAGGCTTTTTGGATGTCGGCGAGCTGGGGGTACACGATGAGCGAGCAAAGGCCGACCAAAATCCACGGCCATGGCCGCAGGACGTAGTGGGCGATGTTGAAGAACAAGACGGAGCCGAGGGAGTCCTTCTCGGATTTCGAGGCCAGCATCCGCTGGGCGATGTAGCTGCCGCCGCCCGGCTCGGCGCCGGGGTACCAGACCGCCCACCACTGGACGGCGATGGGCATGATGAACACCGCCACGGCGATATCCCAAGTGTTCTTGAAGTCGGGCAGGATGTTCAGGTAGTTGATGCCGCCCGGGCCCGTCTTGGCGGAAAGCGTGGAGACGAGAGTGTGCATCCCGCCAATATGCTTGACGGCGAAGTATGCGGCGGCGATGACGGCCGTCATCTTGATGAAGAACTGGATCATGTCGATGACGAGAACGCCCCATAGTCCGGAGACCGCCGCGAAGACCACGTTGAGGCTGCCGACGAGGGCCAGCGTCTGCCAGCGCGGCAGTCCGAAGAGGACCGCGGCGATCTTGCAGGCCGCCAGGTTTACGGTGGCCATGATCATGCAGTTGAAGAAGAAGCCCAGGTAGACCGAACGAAAGCCGCGCACGACGCCGGCCGCCTTGCCGGAATAGCGAAGCTCGTAGAACTCCAGGTCCGTCAACACGCCGGAGCGCCTCCACATCCGGGCGTAAAAGAAGACCGTCGCGACGCCGGTCAGGGTGAACGCCCACCAGACCCAGTTCCCCGAGACGCCCTGCCTGCGAACGATGTCGGTTACCAGGTTGGGGGTGTCGCTGCTGAAGGTCGTGGCCACCATGGAGAGGCCGGCCAGCCACCAGGGCACGGCCCGGCCGGAGGCAAAGAACTCCGAGGTGCTCTTGCCCGACCTTTTTCCGTAAAACAGGGCGGGAACGAAGCAGATGAGGAGGCTTATCGCCACGATGATCCAATCGACGAGATGAAGATGCATGCTCAGCTTCCTTTCAAGACCGTTGGAGATTGAAGGGAACCGCCGGATTTCCGTTTCCGAGTATATAGCTCCGAAAAATGGGATGTCAATCGATTTTACATCGGTCCGGGGATGTTGTAGAATGAGGAACCGTCGCGTGCCTGTAGCTCAGCTGGATAGAGCGACGGACTCCGGATCCGTAGGTCGGAGGTTCGAATCCTCTCAGGCACGCTCTGAAGGAATTCCGGGGAAGAAGGACCGTCGATGGACAGCCGCAAGAGGATCTACGTCGCCGTCGTCATGTTCGCCGTCGTCTTCCTCGCGGGCGTCGGGGGATTTAAAGTCTTCGGGGGGAAAGACTGGTCCCTCCTCGACAGCGTCTACATGACTGTGATCACGGTGGCCACCGTCGGCTACGGCGAGGTCCACGACCTCAGCGGCAACTTTCCCGCTCGCGTCTTCGCCGTCGTTTACATCCTCATCAGCCTAGGGACCATCGCGTTCGCCGTGACGTCCATCACGGCCTTCATCGTCGAGGGAGAGCTCAAGAACATCCTGGGGAGAAGGAAGATGGAAAAAGAGATCGCCAAACTTAGGGACCATTTTATTGTTTGTGGGGGGGACGAGACCGCGCTGACCATCATCCGCGAGCTCCATCAGACGAAGAAGGATTTCGTCGTCATCGAACCTTCGAAAGAGAGGATCGACAGGATCCTGGTTTCCTATCCCATCCTTTACATCCGTGGGGACTCGGCCGAGGACGAGGTCCTGAAACAGGCGGGCGTCGAGAGGGCCAAGGGCGTCCTCCTCAGCCTGCCCACCGACGAAGCGAACCTCTTCGTTACCATCACGGTCCGCAACCTCAATCCCCATGTCAGGATCGTGGCTAAGGGGATCGACGTCAAGTCCCACGGCAAGATGCAGAAGGTGGGCGCGGATTACGTCGTTTCCCCGACCGACATCGGCGGCATGCGTATGGCCTCGCAGATGCTTCGGCCGGCCGTGGTCACCTTCCTGGACACGATGCTGCGGGACAAAGAGCAGGGCCTCCGCGTCGAAGAGGTCGAGGTGAAAATGGGCTCGGCCCTGGCCGGGAAGACCGCCGGCGATTCCGGGATCCGATCGAAAACAAGGGCGCTCCTCGTCGCGATCAAAAGGGGAGGGGAGACGGGATACGATTTCAACCCCGCAGACGCGTTCGTGATCAACGAGGGCGACACCCTGATCTTCATCGTTTCGCCGGACAGCCTCCGCGATCTCGAAGGCCTGTCCTGAACGGCCCGCTCCGGGCGATTTTCCGCCAGGTCCGGAACTGACCGTCGAACAGTTTCAGAAGGCTGGATGCAGGAGGTACCCGCTGCTATTGACAGCGCCGACCGGCCGGTAGTAGTATTCCATCATAGTGAGGGGGAGATATTCATCGCATGGAGCGGCCATTCATCGCTCCGCGGAAAAAGGAAATCCGCACGAATCCGGTTGCTTGGCCGAATCGAGCGCAGCGCACGCCGCTGGACATGCTCAGGTCGCACCGCTACCGTCGGCAAGAGCCACCGTCGGCTGGCGCAGGAAGCTTATGCGTCTTCGGGCGCATGTCGGCGACGGGCGCTGGCTCGCGGTACTCGTTGGAGTGGTGCTCGCCATCGCCATCCTGGTGCCGCTCGC
>Ga0256868_10000371_pt1 | contig 26823 bp, 20 predicted proteins | sample RVTome_13_FD_187341 | JGI IMG/M metagenome (GOLD analysis project Ga0256868, IMG submission 187341) | Soil microbial communities from uranium-contaminated site in the Upper Colorado River Basin, Wyoming, United States - RVT92D227 HiSeq ...
CGACCTAGAAGCGGAATCCCGCTCCGATTCCTAGGGTGATGCCGCCGACGTTGATGTCAAGATCGGCCGGCTTCATGGTGCAGGTGCTGAATTTAACCCGGGCGTCCAGGACGAAACTTCCGCCGATGATCATAGAAACGCCGGCGAGGCCGCAAAAGCCGATTTTGCTCTGTTTCGCTTCTCCGATCATGGTGTTGTTCTCGTCGAAAATATAAAAGCCGAGGCCGACGCCGGCGTAGGGAGAGATCCTTCCGGTCATGAACCGATAAAGCGCCCCGCCCTCGACGGCCAGGATGCTGACCTTGGTCTCTTCTTTGGTATAGGATAACTGGCCCGTCCGGGCGCGGTAGCTTCCCTCCAGCCAGCCCGCGAGCTTTTCCCCGCCCACCCGCAGTTCACCGCCGAAGACCACACCGTTGCCGTAGATATCCGAATAAGCCGAATCCGAGGCGGAGAAAAAACCGATGCGGCCGAGAAACATCGAGAAGGTATCTCCCTTGGGCGTCGGTTTCCGGGCGATCGTCGGCGCCTGAGTTGTCGGGCGCTCCGTGACAACCGGGGCTTGAACCGGAGGCGTGACCGATGGAGCGACCGCCTCGGCCACTTCTTCGACAATGGATTGATGCATATATCCTTTCGCCCCGCTCGAGAGTTGGACCAAGTACCATTCGCCCGCCTTTTCAATGACGTCAAAGACTTGTCCTTTATCCGCGCCAGCGACGATGGGAGCGGTAAAGGCCGCCGTTTGCCGGATGGAAGCCCGCGTGGCCACGATCCGGACTTTGAGGGCTTCGTCGGCGAAGAGGCTGGGGGGAAGAAGTAGACCCGCCAGTGCCGCCGTCAGGACCATGGGGGAGAAGATTTTTTTATACATGACCTGCTCCTTTTACTGAACCGTCACCAGGGCCGGAGCGCCTTCGCGACCGCTACTGTGAACCGCGACGATGGCATAATCGAGTTTTCCCTGTCCCGCCTTGCGGTGGAAGTATTGGCTTTGGTCGGCGCCCACTTCCGCCAGATAAGAACGCGTCCCATTGTTCATCAGATAAATTCTATATTTGGTGATGTCCAAGCCCGCGTTGGCGGGGTTGGCTTGCCAGGATAGGATATTGATGTATTCCGCCTGGGAGAATGAGCGATTCAGGACTTTGACCCCCGAGGCCGTAGGAGCGTAGATGTAATAGTAGAAAATTTTGGCCACAAAGACGTCAAACCAGCCGCCGTTTTGCGTCAGGTCAGGGCCTCCTTTAACCGGAAACGTGGCTTCGGTGGACTCGGTTATACCTGTGATGTAGGCGTCTCCCGAGCCGTCAACCGCTATGCCGTAGCCATCGTCCGTATACGAGCCGCCGATGTAGCCGCAGTAAACGAGGGCTGTGCCTGAGGCGTTCACCTTGGCCACAAAGGCGTCATAGTAGCCGCCGTTGTACGTCAGGTCAGGGCCGCTGACGACTGGAAACGTGGCTTCGGTGGAGGATGTTTCGCCCGTGACATAGGCGTTTCCCGAGCCGTCAACCGCGATGCTGGGGCTGGTCTCATATTCCGAGCCGCCGATGTAGCCGCAGTAAACGAGGGCCGTGCCTGAGGCGTTCACCTTAGCCACAAAGGCGTCATCGTAGCCGTTGTGCGTCAGGTCAGGGCCTCCTTTAACCGGAAACGTGGCTTCGGTGGACTCGGTTATGCCTGTTATGTAGGCGTTTCCCGAACTGTCAACCGCAATGCCGTAGTAGCCATATTCATCGCTCGCACCGCCGATGTAGCCGCAGTAAACGAGGGCCCTGCCGGAGGCGTTCACCTTGACCACAAAGGCGTCATAGTAGCCGCCGTTGTATGTCAGATCAGGACCTCTTTTAACCGGAAACGTGGCTTCGGTGGACTCGGTTATGCCTGTGACGTATGCGTTTCCCGAGCCGTCAACCGCTATGCCGTTGCTATAATCAAAGTCCGAGCCGCCGATGTAGCCGCAGTAAACGAGGGCCGTGCCTGAGACGTTCACCTTGGCCACAAAGGCATCAAGGCCGCCGTTATACATCAGGTCAGGACCGCAGATGACCGGAAACGTGGCTTCGGTGGAGAAGGTCTCGCCAGTGACATAGGCGTTTCCCGAGCCGTCAACCGCTATGCCGTAGCCATAATCCGAATCCGAGCCGCCGATGTAGCCGCAGTAAACGAGGGCCGTGCCCGAAGCGTTCACCTTGGCCACAAAGGCGTCTCCTTCGCCGTTGTACGTCAGGTCAGGACCTCTTTTAACCGGAAACGTGGCTTCGGTGGAGTCGGTTTTACCCGTGACGTAGGCGTTTCCCGAGCCGTCAACCGCTATATGGTTGCCATCATCCCAATCCGAGCCGCCGATGTAGCCGCAGTAAACGAGGGCCGTGCCTGAGACGTTCACCTTGGCCACAAAGGCGTCAAAGGAGTCAAATTCGTCGCTGTGCGTCAGGTCAGGGCCGACGTTGACCGGAAACGTGGCTTCGGTGGAGTCGGTTTCACCCGTGACGTAGGCGTTTCCCGAGCCGTCAACCGCTATGCCGCCGATGTAATCATTGCCCGAGCCGCCGATGTAACCACAGTAAACAAGGACCGCAGGGTCGAGGACAAGCGGCTTCGTCTGGTCATAGGCTCCCACATCAAATCCGTAGACATACGACTGAGTTAAAGCTTTTTCTCTGCTAGGGCCAGGCTCTTTTACAATTTGCGCCTCCAGCAGATAGCTCAGCACAATATCCATCCTCTTCCCATCAATCTCTTGATACCCCACCGGACGATCATCCTCAAATCCCCCCGCCGGCGTCCTCACCTCCAACCGGCCCTCGCCATTCACCTCAACGGCGCTCGCTCCGCGATAGGCCAGCCGAATCAGCGAAGGGTCCGAACCGGGATGAACGATGAACTCATATTTCATCTTGTCCACCGTGCCGTAATACCCAAGATCTATCCCCGGCCAGAGATTCCTATAGACGATCCGTGAGTAGGTCGGGAGCCCGGCTTTCCACTCCTCCGGCTTCCCCTTGAAGTAGGAGATCACGGCTCCGGTCTTCTCCTCGCCCGATGGCCGCACGTCCGCATTCGCCCCCACAAAATCAAGCTTCACTGCAAAGCGTCGTTGATCTCTCCGGCTTCGGAGTTCGCGTTCCGCCGGGTTTATCAACAAACGCTCCTTCACCGAAGCCGTCTTCTCGGCGATCTCCTCTCCCGCGCTTCTTTCACTCAAGACATACGTCAACCCTTCGGACGTGAAGTAGATGGTCTTGTCTTTTCCCTGAAGATAATAGGCCACCTGAGTGTCCATCTGGCCCTGATTAGGGATAAAATAGAGCGGCATCTTGCCGAAATCTCGATCAACCTCGAGAGCGGCCGAGCCGGGGATAGAGGGAGGCTGAAACGATGTCGTCCGAACTTTAGGCTCTTGTCCCCCGGAGCCTGCCAGAAACGCAATGATCATAACCCCCGATAAAATGGTCCAAAACTTTCTCATGGTCCCCCCCTTATCGACGGATTCACGGGTTAATAATAAAAATATCCTTTCCCCGGGGCAAGATAAATGCGCGCCCTGCGCACATAACGCCCATTGCGAAAGATCATATCTCCGGCCGCGGCGGGGTGTCAAGCAGATTTATGGGGTGACAGCTTTTGACGGGTTGGGTATTTTACTGAGATCATTGGACAGATCCATGAGGAGATCAAAAGGAAATTCAGCCCCTAACAAAACAGGGAGCTATGGCCGGATTATGTCAAGGGGGAGAATTTCCGGCCTTTAGGCAGGAGAGTATTTGTTTTCTTTGGAGGAGTGGAGGGGGATATCCGGGTTTTCGATCAGTCCCTTCTCCCGATGGAGCTCGTGAAGGATGTTCTTTTCGGTCTCGGGACTGATCGTTCGGGTCTTCCGGCTTCTCTTATAGGCGATGGAAAACTCAGAGGGGTTGCTGCGGTATTCCTTGAGCAGCACGAAGAATCGGCTGCGGCCGATCTTGAGGATGTCCAGGAGATACGGCAGTTCGATCTCCTCGTTGTCATAACTCTGAAGTAGAGACCGGACCTGTTGGTCACGGAACGACCTGTGAAGCTGTTTAGCCATGGTGTAAACCTCCTATCCAAACGGAGGTTCTAACCCTAACCGGCCCCTCAGTCCACTTTTAAACTTTAAATCATCGAAAATCAGTCCACTTTTAATTGTTAAATAACACTCTGCGTCCCGGACGTTGACAACACCCCCGATTTTATGACATTTATTGGCAATCGATCAGTCTGGCGAGGGAATCGAATGGCAAAGAACTTGAAGCGGGCCGCCTTCGTGGCGGCGGCGGTCCTTGCCGTCGTCCTCGCCGTCCGACTGGTTGGTGCGTGGAGCGGCCACCCGGGGTCCGACCTCTTTTCCTGGGATCAGGCCAGCCGGGCCGAGGAGGCCGTCCGCCTGGCCAAAGAAGCGAAATTCTTGGAGGCGGGCCGGTTCATCCGCCATGTGCTGTCCCTGAACTGGTGGCCACCCCTTCACACCCTCCTCGTCTTTCCCTTCATCCTCGTCCTGGGGCTGACGCCGACGGCGGTGGTCCTGCCGAGCCTTGTGGCGTTTGTCCTGGCCATCCTTGCCATCTTGTATTGTTACTCCGGCCTGTTCGCGGCCGCCGACCGGGGCGAAGCCGCCGGGTTCGTTTTTCTGTTCGGTCTCGCGGCGACGAGTCCGCTCTTTTTAAGCAGCGCGACCTGGGTCATGCTCGAGGTCTTCGGGACAAGCCTGACCTTCTTCGGCTATGGAGCCTTTGTTCGGGCCCGGCGGACCGGGAAAGCGCGGGATTACCGGCTCTGTGGCCTCATTCTTTTCGCCCTGTGGCTGACGAAATACTACTATGGCATGGGATTCGGCCTGACCCTCCTCGTCTTCGAGACGCTTAGGTTCCGTCCGTTCCGCCCCCGATTCCGCGGCGTCCCATTGGGGACGAAGGTCTTCCGTGCGCTTGTCCGGCCCGTCCTTTTTCCCGCATACGGGCTCCTGGCGCTCATCGCCTGGATCGGCGTCACCGGAGGGGGAAGGATCTCGCTCTTCGGACTCTCCGCCTCTCTGACTGGGATCTACAATCCCATGACCTATCTTTATCTCTATGCGATGGCTGTCGGCCTCCTGTACGCCCTGAAGAACCGAAAGCGGCTTGCCGAGCGTCTGAAGCCCGGTCAGGCAGCGCTCATTTCGTGGGGCGTACTTCCCGCCGCCCTCTTCACGGCCCTTCCCGACAAGATCAAAGCGGTCATCATGAACCTGGAGGCGGGGAGCCGGCCCCCTTCCCCGGACCTCGCGGCTCGCGGCCTTTTTTATCTGCGGTCCTTCTTACGGGACCACACGCTTTTTGTCCCTCTTGGGGCCGTCATTCTCGCCCTCGTGTTATCGGCCGCGCTCAGGCCCCGGGGAACCCCGCTCGGCGTCCGCGTCCTGGCAGTCCATTGCCTGTTCGGAGGGGCCTCCCTGGTATTCGGGTTCAACCTCATGGAAGGCCGTTACATCGCCACCTTCGTTCCCGCCCTCTGGTTGATCGCGTCCTGGGCGCTCGCCTCCGCCGCCGGCCGGTTCCCCGCGGGCGTCAGGACGGCATCGGCGGGAGTCCTGGCGGCGCTGGCCGCCGGCTCGATACTCGTTTTGTCCTATCCGATCGGCAGGGCGGTCGAACAGCCCTGGGCGGGCTGGGCTCATCACGAGGAGGCGGTCAGGCGGCCGGTCGAGAGTCTCGTGGAAATGACCCGTGGGGCTCGGCAGGTGCTCATGGCCGGAACCCGTGAGACGGGATTCGGCCCGCTTATCGGCTGGAGGGTCGAGTCCGAACACTACCGGGACAAAGGCTTTCGGCTTTTCCTGGAGGATCCAGGCCCGGGAGGGATGACGACCGATGACTTTCGAGCCTTGCTCGTCTCCGGGGCCCGTGATCGGATCGTCCTTTGTCTTGTGCAAGTAGGGGCGGAAAAGGACCGGTTGAGGGAGTGGGTGCGCCTCCTCTCGCGTTCCGGCCGCTACAAGAAGATAGGGGGGGCACTTCTCAAGGAGCCCGTCGCGATGAGAGTGATCGTTTACGGAACAAGCCGGGCCGCGAAGCTCAAACCCGGGTTCCGTCGGCGGGAGGTCAGGCCCCGTCCCCTTCTCCGGCCCTGAATCTCGCGAGCATTTCTCCGACGAGGCGGAGCGAAAGACCCACGACGTTGTCATAATCGCCTACGAGCTCTTCCACGAAGGCGTCGTTCACTTCTTGGATGGCGTAGCTTCCGGCCTTGTCGACGTGGCCTTCCGTGTCCAGGTAGTGAAAGAGTTCATAAGCTTGACAAATGCACAAAGAGGCGTATAAATAAAGCGTAGCGGGCAATAAAATGAAAAAAATCATGTTGGTCCAGGGCAAGGTCGCCATCCACGAAGAGAAGAACGGGACCTGCCTGGAGGCCAAGAACGGGATGGAATTGGATGAGGGTGGCCGATACATGGTCGCCACGGCCGAAAACTCCAGTGTCAAAATCATGGTCGATGGACATGTCCTCAGCCTAAACGCCCACAGCGTCGTCTTTTTCGGCAACAAAGACGACGCCCGGAGGGTATTCCGGCACACCGAATCTTGGGGCTGGAACGTCCGGATCTTTGTCGGAAAAGTCTGGGCCCGAGTCGCCCCCAACGGTCCCCCCAAAATGGAAGGCGGGAACGCCGTTGTCGGCGTTCGCGGCTGATTCTTTGCAGATTCATGCCTAAATAAGGCATGGGGAGGGGGGCAACTTTTAATACTGTTGTATCGGCGCTTAGGTGGTTTTAGAATAGCGTGGCGTGAGCTAGTCAATCCTGCTCCTAGCATCAGATTCCGTCGCATCTTTGCCTTCTATATTTAGACTTCCCCGTCTTCCTCATCCCCCCAATAAAAGCTTGACAGCCGAGCTTTCTGGGAATACTATCGGCTCACCAGAAGGGAAACAGTTCAGAGGAGGAGGAAGTGTCTTGCATGCATTTCCGGTCAAAAGGGGTCGTATTTTTTAGTCTTTTTCTGGTCATTTTTTTCCTTTTCGATTGCTCCTATTCTCTGGCTTCCAAGGCGCAGGAGAAAGCGGCGGCCGATCTCAAAAGAGAGGGCGTCGAGCTTTACCACAGCGGCGCCTACGTCCAGGCCATCGAAAAATTCAAGCAAATAGAGGGCAAGACAACGGATAAGTTCATCCTCGCCCAGGCCTATCTTTATCTCTCCATGAGTTATTATTGCCTGGAGGAAAAAGAGGAGTCCACGAAATGGCTTAACAAAGCCATCGAAATGAATCCGGAAATCAACGAGGGGGACCTGTTGTTTCCTCCCGGCTTTGAAAGCCTGTATGCCAAGGCGAAGGAGGAAGCCGTTAAATCGGCACAGAGGCCAGCGCCGACGTCCATTGTCAAGAAGCCGGTCGTCAAGGTCAGTTTCGGAACCGGCGAGAAGAAAAAGAAAAAATCTCCGCTCTTGTTTATCGTCGGGGGATTGACCGTAGCGGGGGCCCTGACCTACTTGCTCTTGGCAAAGAAGTCGAAAAAACCTACGACGGGGAGCATTCAGGTCAACTCGACGCCGACCGGCGCGAAGGTCTACCTGGACGGATCCGACCGCGGTACTACGAATTGCACCCTGACGGATGTGCCTCCCGGCAGTCATGCGATCAAGCTGGTTAAAGACGGGTATGTGGATTACAGCGGGAGCGCGGCTGTTACGGCGGGACAAACCGCTACCGTCGACGTGAAGCTCACGAAGAATACGATCACAGTGATCGAGCCTAATACATCCACTGTTTGGGTCAAGGGTTTGCCAGTGGAGATCAGATGGCAGGTCACGGCGACAACGGCAGGTCAAGCTCAAACGATCATATCCAGCCAGATAGGCCAGACCGCTCTCATGAGACAGCGTCTGCTCGCGCAACATCTGAGAGCTTCTCAGGTACGCAGGGACGCGGGAGAGAGGTTATCAAACGGTCGGACCGCGGCAAGGTCGGTCAGGACCGGAGAAAACACGGTCAGGCCGGATGTATCTCGAGACTCGGCGGGCAATCTGATTAATCGCGATTCCGCTCTCGTTCAGAGTGAAACACAAGGGCTGGCTGGGGCGACGTCTTCCCTAGGCCTGACGTTACCGCAGTCCAGACTTGACTCCATGAAAGGCGAGGGGTCATTCTCTGCTACGGCTTCCCTTGATATCGCCAATGTGAAGATCGATCTAATTAAAGGAAGCACGACCACTTTGATCACTAACGAAACGGGCAGCAGCGCCGGGAAATTCCCGTGGACGGTGCCGACGAATCTGACGGACGGCAGCGATTACAAGGTTCGTATTTCCTGCACAACAGATAGTGCTGTTTACGGTGAGTGCGAGAACTTCATGATTTGCGGGCCCGCAGTTCTCTCGGTGACGCCGGCGGACGGATTGACCTCCGCGGGGGTGGCTGGCGGGCCGTTCAGAACGCCAAGCAAAGATTATGCGCTCAAGAACGAGGGTGGGACGCTCCTTGAATGGAAGGCGGCAAAGACTCAGACGTGGACGACGCTGTCGCCGTCGCCTCCGAGCGGGACGCTGGCTGCGGGGGCCAGCGCCACGGTCACGGTCTCGATAAACAGCAATGCGAACTTGCTTCCGGCGGGAAGCCACGGTGACACGGTGACGTTCACGAACGAGACCAACGGGAACGGGAACACGACGCGGCCGGTGAGCTTGACGGTGACGGCGGGCCCCGTTCTGAGCGTAACTCCCACCTACAGGAATGTAGCATCTACGCCCGGGACGACAACCTTTGCCGTCTCGAACATAGGCGGGGGGACGATGAACTGGGCTGCGGCGGTCACTCAAGGGGGTGACTGGCTGAGTATCCAATTGGGTGAGAAAGGAACGGATAGTGGAACGATCACCGCCGCCTTCAAAGCGAACCCCGGGACAGCGCCCCGGACCGGGACGATCCGGGTGGGGGCATCGGCGTCGGGCAGTCCGGCGAAGGTGACGGTGACGCAGGCCGGAGCGCCGGGTCTCTCGGTGACGCCGGCGGACGGGTTTACCTCCTCCGGGGCGGGTGGGAATTTCATCCCGGCAAGCAAAGCTTATACGCTCCAGAACGGCGGTGGGACGTCCCTGGCGTGGACGGCGGCAAAGACACAGACGTGGACGTCGCTGTCGTTGCCTCCGAGCGGGACGCTGGCTGCGGGGGCCAGCGCCACGGTCACGGTCTCGATAAACAGCAATGCGAACTCGCTTCCGGCGGGAAGCCACGGCGACACGGTGACGTTCACGAACGTGACCAACGGGAACGGGAACACGACGCGGCCGGTGAGCTTGACGGTCACCGGCGGTGGTTTGCCAGACCTGATAGTGTACAGCCTGACGGGAAGCATAGGAGCGACTGGGGCTAGTTTTACCGTGGTTGTGAAGAACAATGGAATCGGGGCGGCCGGAGCCTCAAAGCTCAGGATGACCCTCAAATCGAAATTAACAACGTGGAAGGTAGAAATGTTGTTCGATGTCCCCGCTTTAGCTTCTGGAGTTACTCATTCGCTGACCTATAAGATCATCGCTACAGTACCGGTGGGGACATACCGTCTCTACGCGTATGCGGATGCAAGCTTCATTATTTCCGAGTCAAACGAATCGAACAACGAAAAATATATTGACGTGAGCAGATAGTGCAGAAAGGGACTTTTCAGCTTGATCGAAGGATATTTGAATAAGAACTTCCAAAATAAGAGGGGTAGACAATTTTAGTTTAGGGTCTATGTGATTTACTTTATGGGAGTGCCGATTTTTAGCCCCTCCATGGGCGGTAGCCTGAACGTTTTTCGCTTTATACTATCGCATCTTGACGCCGCCTTCATGCCATGAGACATCATAGCCAGGCGAAAACTTCCGGACTTGGAGAGAGCGCATGTCAGTTAAGCTGAAAGTCTCCAAGTCGAGCCCGCCGCCCTGGTTTCACGAGTATGAATACGACCAAGATCTCATCACCATCGGCCGTAGCGTCAAGAACGACCTCCAACTCGAAGGCATTAACGGTGTCGTCAGCCGGGAACATGCCAAGATCATCCGTAAATCGGAATCCTATGTCCTCGTAGACCTGAACAGCATAAACACTACTTTGCTCAATGGCGAAAAACTCAAGTCCAATGTGGAATATGATCTTCGCCCGGGCGACAGGTTCCAGGTCTGCGATTATGAAATCGAATTCGTTATCGAGAAAAAAATAGTCTTAGAGGAGCCGCGACCCCAACCCACGCCGCCGCCGCGGTCCAACCCCTTCCTTCAGGATCTCACGGAGCTGGCCTGGATTCTGGATAAAGTGGCCCTCATCTACGAGCTCGATGAGTCCCCGGGAAAAAATGAAGACATGCACGACGCCCTCCAGAAAGCTCTCAAGGAAAGCCGGGGGAAAAAAGCGGTGGAGATCCTGGGCGGCTACCTGGGCGGAGACAGAGCCATGCCGACCGTAGCTTGGCTGGGAAAGGACTCCTCTGAGCTGGATATCCTATCCAACTACGAACGGGTCAGGGACTTCATCGACGCTACGGTGGAATTCCTGACGAAACTCATCCAAGCCCGGGTCAAGTTCCGGCAGGAATTCTTGAACGAGACCATCGTCAAGTCCAAGTCCTTTTCCCTGGATAGCTGCGCCCCCGAAGAGTTGAAGGGCTTCCTGTTCGACGCCAGGCTGTCCCCGGGGGACGGCCTGAAACGGACCGAGGCTCTAGCCGTCGTCCTCGAAGAGCTCCTCCTGCACCAACTTTCCCTCCTCGAAGGTTATAAAGCGGGGGTTAACGAAGGGACGAAGCGGTTACTGGACCGGATGAATCCCGTCCGACTCAGCGAACAGCTGGCCGAAAAAAAAATACACCTCGGGGTCGTCGAAATTCCCGTCATATCCGTTCCCATTCTAAAGCTCTCAAAGCTCATCCAGATTTATAACGAAGTATACCGGGAGCTGACGGCGGAAGACCAGGCCGTCATCGAAGAACGTTACTTCCGCCCTTCCTACAAGCGCAGCTATTACAATTGCTCGAGGGCGTCCCGCCGAAAACCGTCAAAGGCGGAAAAACGAGGGGAATCTCCGCGATGACCTGAAAAAAGGAGGAACCGAGTCGTGAATATGACCCCAAAGCGCCCGCCGAACCGAACGTTGAGCCCCGCCATCCTCGTTATGAGCGTGGCCCTGCTTGTCCTAGCGGGCTGCGCGAAATCGACGCCCGTCATTCTTTTGTTCGAGGGGGGGGCCGATTTGAACGGCGGGTATGCTTGCCGGGTTTGTATTTACCAGCTCAAGACCGACGCGAATTTCACGGTGGTGCCACTGGAAACGTTCTGGGGCAACGCGCCGGCGCCCTTCCAGGCCGATCTGGCGGAGCCGCAGGCGGAGGTGATGCTCGACCCCGGAGAGAGGATAGAGGCCGAGATCAAGATTTCCAAGGAAACAAATTTCATCGGGGCCGCCGCCGATTTTCTCAGGCCGGACAGAGACGCCTGGAGGATAATCCTTCCTGTTTCATCGAACGACGGTCTTCTTCCCGCCTCGTTGCGGAACGGCGATAAAATCACCCTCATCGTAAGCGCCGGCAGGATTGAAATTAAAAGGTGAATCTCGATCCACAAGACGGAATCGGAGAAACCCATGGCCAATCGTCAGAAAGTCGTCTGGTACGAGGGGATGTGTCTCGACCCTCACCACTTCCAACAGTGGGACCGATATCATCGCTTTCTCCTGGATTTTAGCCTCCGCTCGGTCGCCCCCTACGATTGGGGCGTTTCCGAGCTCTCTATCGACAAGGAGGCCCTCGCCAACGGCCAATTCACGCTGTGGAAATGCCGGGGCATCACGCCGGACGGCCTCATCTTCAACATCCCCGAGGATGATCCGGCCCCCCTCTCGCGATCCGTCAAAGAATCTTTCCGGCCGACGGATAGTCGACTTCTGGCCTGCCTGGCCGTCCCGCTTGAGCGGAATAGGGGCCGCAACTGCCGGATGGAAGAGGAAACGGACGCGAGGGAATCCCGTTATGTCCTGAAAAATATCGCCGTGACCGATGATAATACGGGAGCCGACGAACGTACCGTCGGCGTCGGCCAGGTCAATTTCCAAATTCGTTTCGGCACGGAATCCCTTGAGGACTTGAGCGTCCTCAAGATCGCCGAGATAGTCCGTGCCGCCGACGGAAACTTCGTTTTGAGCGACCGGTTCATTCCTCCCTGTTTGTCGCTGGAGGGGTCGGACGTCCTCATGGCCACGCTTCGGCGCCTGGTCGAGCTTCTCGTGGCCCGCACATCCTCCCTTACGTCATCCTTGGCGGGATTCCAGACGGGCGAGTCCTCTCTTCAGGACCTGCGGTTCTTTCTGGCCTTGGAAACGCTGAACACCTATGTTCCGGTGATCAATCATTTCTACTCGGTCGCCAAAATCCATCCCGAAGATCTTTACCGCAAGCTCCTCGAGCTGGCCGGGCAGCTGGCGACCTTCTTGCCGGAAGGCGGCGTCCAGCCCCGGAATTTTCCGCTCTATGACCACGACAATCTGTCGGAGTGCTTCTCGCAGCTTGACCTGCAGGTCCGCATGGCCCTCGACAGCCTGGTTCCTTCCGCGAAATATCTCCGCATCCCTCTGGAGCGGAAGGGAGAATCGCTCTATATCGGCCGTTCCATCGACCCCGGCCTGTTCCAGAAGGCCAAGTTCTTCCTGATCGTCAGCGGCGACCTTTCCGAGCGTAGGATGATCGATGAAATCCCCAACAACTTCCGTGTAGCCTCTCCGGATATCATGACGATGATCCTGAGCAGCTTTCAAAAGGCCCTGCCGCTGAAGTATGTTTCCTCGCCTCCCCCTGGCATTCCCAAGAGGGAGGGCGCCTGCTTCTTCCAACTGGACCCCGTAGGGCCTTTCTGGGACGCCATCACCCGGAGCAACGCCCTGGCCGTTTTTGTCCCGAAGGAGTGGATCCACCTGGCCGTTGAGGTCGTCGCCGCCTGACCGATAGGGAGGTCTTCATGAAGAATACCGAAAGAAACCCCGATCCTGAAGAACGAGCGACCGCCCGCGATCTGTCCGATATTTGCGCAGAGATCTTCACCCTGATTCTCCAGCTGCGGCGGACGAGCGATTTCGGGAATCTCGAAGTCCTCCGACAGCGGATCAAAGACCTCCTCAGCCGCGTCGAAGCCGGGGCCAGGGACGCCGGATACAGCAGCGAGGACGTCCAGTTGGTGCTCTTCGCCTGCGTCGCGTTCCTGGATGAGACGATCATCGCCTCGGATTGGAGCCAAAAAGACAAATGGCTGGCCCGGCCGCTCCAGCTGGAGTATTTCAACCGGTTTGACGCCGGAGAGGAGTTCTTTGTCAAACTCGATCTGCTGCGCCAGCGGCCCCGGTCGATGGGGCCCGTTCTCAAGGTCTATCATATGTGCATGTCGCTCGGATTCCGGGGAAAACACCAATTTCTCGAGAGGGAGAAAATCAGGTCACTAATCGAGGAAACCTACGCCGAGCTCTTTCACGGCCGAGAAAAGACCGTCAACCGCCTCTCGCCTCACGGGGTGAGAAAAGACGAAATCATCGCCGCCGCCACGCGGGAAATTCCCGTGTGGGTGATCGCCGTGTTCGCTGCCGGGATCGGCTTTTTTTTCTACCTGATCATGACGGTCCTAATCTCCAGGATCGCGAACGACGTTGCCTCGAACATGAATCCTCCTGTGACGCAAGGATTGAGCCGACCATGAAGTTCATCTTCAAACTCTTGAAGTACAAGGGGCTGCTGATTCTTCCGGCCTTCCTCCTCCTTATCGCCCTCATTTTGGTCAAAGGAGCCAGGTATGGCCTGGGGCTCAACACGCGGCTGCTCATCATCCTGGTCATCGTTTTCCTGGGCGTTTTCGTGCTTCTGCTAAAGCAGCTCAAGGCGAACAAGAGGGCTTCCCAGCTTGAGCACTCCATCAAGAACCAGGCGGAAGAACAGAAACAGTCCATGCGTCCCGAGAAAAGGGGAGAGATCGAAGAGCTCAAGAACCAACTCCTTGCGGCCATCGAGTCTCTGAAAAAAACCCGACTCGGGAAAAGCCGGAGCGGCCGGGCCGCGCTTTATGCGCTGCCTTGGTACATGTTTATTGGCCCTCCGGCAGCGGGCAAAACGACGGCCATCATCAATTCCGGGCTCGAATTCCCCCATGGCAACGATATCAAGGGGATCGGGGGAACGCGCAATTGCGACTGGTTCTTTTCGAGCTCGGCCATCATCCTGGATACGGCGGGCCGCTACATCACGGAGGACGATGACCGGGAGGAATGGCTGGCCTTTCTGGAGATCCTCCGGAAATACCGTCCAAAAAGGCCCATCAACGGCGTCGTCGTCGGGATGAGCGTCACCGACATCCTCAAAGAGAATCGCGAGGGGCTCGAGTGGCATGCCGGCAACATCCGGCGCCGCATCGATGAGCTCATCCAGAAGTTGGGGATCCGCTTTCCGGTCTACCTGATGATCACGAAGTGCGATCTCCTCCAGGGTTTTGTCGAGCTTTTTGAGGGCCTCGAACGAAAAGAAAGGGAGCAGGTCTGGGGGTGCACCTTCTCACGAAGCCAGCATGCGGAGACCGGCTTTACGGAAAGATTCGAAAATGAGTTCGACACCCTCGTCCAATCTCTGGACGAGATCCGCTTGCGACAGCTGAGCGCCTCACCAAAGCCGGAGAACCGGGGCAAGATTTATACCTTCCCCCTTCAGCTCTCCGCGGTTAAAGAGAACATCAGTTTTTTCATCGGGAAGCTGTTTCAGCCCAACCCTTACCAGGAAAGCCCCTTTTTCCGCGGATTCTATCTAACCAGCGGAACTCAGGAGGGAGTTCCCATCGACCGTGTCATCCAGGCGATCCTCAAGCAGTTCGACCTCCCGGCCGAATCGGTCAGCGCGCCGGAGATCCAGAAAAAAAGCTACTTCATAAAAGACCTCTTTACAGAGGTCATATTCCCCGACCAGAACTCCGTCTTCCGGACGTTCAAGGTCGCCTCTCAAAAGAGCTCCCTCCGGGTCGCGACCGTGGCGGCCTCGGTCATTCTGCTCGGCGCGCTCATTTTCGGTGTTTCGCAGGGGTTCATCAGGAGCAGGCTCCACCTCAGGACGATCCGGGAAGCTGCCGCGTCGATTGGGGATGTCAATTGGGATTCCCCCGCCGCCCTGCAGACGAACTTAGAGCGTATCGATCGGTATCGGGATGAGCTCGTCCGTCTCGAAGAGCGGAGCCGCCGTAAACCGCTCGTCCCATCGGGGATGGACCGGAGCGGCACCATCCTCGACCGCGCCCGGCGCTTGTACCAGAGGGCGATCAACCCACTCATGAAAAACCTTTTTTATATGGAGCTGACCGGCCGTCTCGGGGACGCCCGCTTCCGCCAGGACGCACCTCTGGAGAATGCTTACAATGACCTGAAAGCCTATCTCTTGATGGGGCCCGAGGTCGGCCACTTGGATGCCGCGAACGTCCTTTTTCTCAAGCAGAAACTGCTGTCCCTACTGGATGAACGGTATGCCGACATTTTCCCGCAGGACGTCGACGTACAGCATAAACCTCTCGTCCAGAGACAGGTCGATTGTTTCGTTGATTGCCTGAGCCGGACGAAGGCCGGAGCGTTCGAAAACGATGCAACTCTCGTGGCCGATGTCCGCGACGTCCTCTACGCGGAGCCGGACGCCAAGGCCGTCTATGAACGGATAAAAAGAAACATCGCGGCTGAGCTTCAACAATCTTTGAACGTGTCCCAAATCCTGGATCCCCAAGACAAGGATATGATCTTCAGCGACTTCAAGATTCCCGAGCTTTTTACCATGCAGGCCTGGACGGGAAAAGTCAAGGCGATGATCAAGAAGGAAGTCAGTAGTCCGGAGCAGACGGACTGGGTCCTGGGCCAAACCTCTACTCAGCTGCCCTCGGAGCTGCGGGACCCCGAAACCCTAGCCGAAGAGCTCCGCCGCCTCTATTTTCGGGAATACGCCGACATGTGGTGGCAATTCCTCCGGAGCCTCCGGTATCGTCCTTTCGAAAGCCTCGGCTCGGCGGCATCGGCTTTGAAGAGGCTGAGTGCGCGCCTGGATTCGCCGCTGGCCCGTATCATCGATTATGCCACCCGCCAGACGGATTTCAAAGAAGAAATCCCAAAGGGTCTTCTCGACCCCACCCCGAGGCCGATCGCTCGAGCAGTCCAAAACGTCGGACTGTCGGGCAGCGAGAAGGCAAAGGACAATCCCTCTCTTCTTCTGATGAAGCGTGAGTTCGAAAGGCTTCATGCCTTGAGTTCCTCCGCGTCGGGAGGAGAGGAGAAAGGCGGCGAGCTCCAAGCGATCCTGCTCCTTTACTCCGCCCTCGAAGAGGCCGTCGAAGCTATGCTCAACGCCCCAGGCTCCAAGGCCACGGAGTTTGCCGCCCAGCTTCTGAAAGAAGAGGCCGGGCCGCTTCCGGAAGCTCTGCGGACAATCCGCAGAACTCTCCAGGAAAGCGAGTTCGACAGGGAAGCCCGTGATGCGGTCTTCGAGCAGCCCCTGAAGATGATTTGGGAGCTGATCCTCAAGGAAACCCAAGGGCAGTTGAACGCGGATTGGGAGAAAAAAGTGTATGCCGTTTTTCAGGGATCGCTTGCAGGCTACTATCCCTTCAGTCCACAAAAAGGGGGAGCCGCGCTCGCCGACTTCAAGCGGTTTTTTTCGCCCCAGGAAGGGGCCATTTGGAGGTTCATCGAAGAAGAGCTAAAGCCTTTTGTCAAAATGGAGTCCTGGAGCCCCATCCTGTGGGAGAATCGGGGCGTTGTTCTATCCCAGGCGACAGTCGAGAACCTGGAAAAAGCCGTGACCATCAGAGCTGGCCTCTTCCCGCTAGGAAATCTGGCCTGTCGTTTTCATCTTATGCCCGATAGCGAGCCTTATACGGGAGTTTCGGGAACCCGTCCCGTGATCCACAACATCACCATTTCAATCGACGGCCGGACGAACTCCTATCAGATTGGAAACCGCCGATGGCGGGATTTCTCCTGGCCGGGTCAGGACGGTCCTCCGGCGGCTGCCTTGGTCGTTTCAACGCGGCAAGGGGAGCTCGACCGTTTGAGCTTTGACGGCGGGTGGGGCTGGTTCATGCTCCTGGAGAAGGCCAAGGTCGAGGAAATCGCCTCCCGGGAATACCGGCTGCTCTGGCTCTGCGGCCGTAAGGGCGTGAATCAGGTTCGAGTCCGTTATCGGATTCAGGCTGATGCCCTTGTTAATCCCTTTCGGAACCCGAGGGAATTTTTCAGTTTTCAATGCCCCTCCAAGCTCGACTAAGACGGAGGGAGTGAGGAGTCAGGTGAACGACTCGAGGCCGTTTTTTTTCGGCAAGCTGCCGGACCATGATGACTTCGTCCGTCACAACGCCAGCGGCCCCGATTGCCGGGTCCTGGACCAGTGGCTTCAGGAAGGCCTTTTTCAGGCTGCCCGGCACTTTTCGTCCGATTGGGCGGACGTCTATCGAGGAGCTTCTCCCTATCAGTTCTGTCTTCAAGCCGATGCCGCCGAGCTGATGCTTGTCGGAATCGTTTGGCCCAGTCACGACAAAAGCGGCCGGAAATTTCCCTTCGTCGTCGCCCTCCGCGATAACCGGGAAGGAATCGTTCCCGGGATGGTTCCTTATGTTCCGGTGATGTACAAGGGTTTTCTCCAGCAATCCAACGATCTGGCGTCCGCCGGGATGAACGGCTTGCCCCTCTCCGAATTGACCTCCGGCCTCGGACGCTTGTCGGCTCCCCCTCCCGACGAGATGGGGTCAACCTACCAACGTTTTCAGGATTACCTCGATTCGACGACCTCGGAAATATTTTGGGCGCGCCAGCTCGGAGATTTCGAGGACCGGGGCAAGTTCCTCCTGGTCAAGAACCTCTTGGACGTGTTCGGGCCTTTGATTTCAGGACGGTCCGTCCGCAGCTCCCTGGGAGTCCGGTTTCCGCTCCGCGGCGAGAATTCGTTTCTTCAGGAAGACGCCTGCTTCTGGATCCTCCTGGGCTCGCAGCTGCTGAGAGACCTCCGGCTTTTTCCAAATGTGCTTTGGGGGGTTCCCCGGGTAGGGGAGAGGACCTATCTCTATTTCTTCGTAAACCGTCCACCGGTCAAGACCCTCATTCCCATGCTTCGTCCTTCCGTCGAGAGCGACGTCGTCTATCGTCTCGATGAAGATAACCGGGAAAACGCCGCTCGCGCTGCCGAAGGCCTCCCGCCAAGGTACCGGTTGGCCCTCGAGTCGAAGGACCTGACATTGCGCGGTCTCCTCGGGGAGGTCATGAGGTGAGCTACGGTCCTGCGCTGCCTGATGTATCCGGGCCAGGTGAGTGGAGAGCGTTTTTAGGGAGATGTGATTTGGGGAAGCCATAATGGAGAGACGGCCATGAATCAAACGTCGTCCGAGGTTCAGGTTCCCGCAAGAGTCGTGGACCTTCTCAGGGATATAACCGCCGATTTTCCAGCCGGTAAGGACGCTTCGGCGGACGAGGCCTATTTCAAGCTGGAAATGGAGATCGGCAAAGTCAGCCCCGACTATAAAGTCTGCGGGGATTTCGCGTCCGAGATCCTGGCCGGAAAAAGCAAGGACCTGAGGGTCGCCTCCTGGCTTTGCTTCTCCTGGTACAGGGACGAAAAAATCCCCGGCCTCATTAACGGGTTGACCCTCATCTCGGAGCTCCTGAAGAAATTCGGCGGGAAGCTTTTCCCCCCGTCTCCGGTCCACCGGGGCAAATCCCTGCAGTTCCTGAATTCGAGCCGCGTCGTGAAGCTACTCGAGGCCGAACAGATGAGCCGGGAGACGCTTCCATTGTTCCTGAATCTTTCGCAGAGCCTGGAACGCATGATGGCGGAAAGCCGGGCGCAGCTCGGCGAACAAGCGCCGAAGCTGAATGAGCTTGGCCACATCATCGCGGGCCATTCCGCGTCGGCCAAACAGCTTTTGGAGACGCCGCCGCCAGGCCCGTCCAGACCTCCAGAGAAGGCTCCCACGCCTGCGCCGGTCAAAGAGCCGTCCTCCCCGGCGGCGCGGGTTTCCGAGCCCGGCGCGGCGAGCCTTAAGGACGTCCCTGCAGCCTCGGAGAAAGAGGCGATCGTCGCCGTCAAGAAGGCCTTGAAATACTTTATTGAACAAGAAAAAGACGAGTCCAAGAAGAACGAGTCCTACGTCTTCGGCATCTCCCGGGCCCTGGTGTGGGGGAAGGCCATCATCCCATCCAGCGAGGACGACGTGACGCCCCTCAGCGCGCCCGACGGGGCCGTCCAGAACAAGCTCAAAGAGTGGTACACGGCGAAAGAATGGGACAGGCTCATCCCCGCCGTCGAGCTGAATTTCCTCGATGAGGACAGCGGCTTTAAGTATTGGCTGACCGCCCAAAGGTATGTCCACGGAGCCCTGGAACAGAAGGGGGGAGGCGCCGTCCGGGCCGCCGAGGAGGTCAAGTTCCAGCTGGCTAGGCTCCTCCAGCGTTTTCCCGACTTCATCAAGCTCAAGTTCAGCAACAAGACGCCGTTTGCCGACGACGAGACGTCCCGTTGGATTGACGAGTCCGTCCGGGACGTCATGGGGAAAGGAGGCGGGAGCGAGGCCGTCCTTCCGCCGATCCTCGGCGAGGACTACGAGCTGCTCAACAGGGAGTACCGCTCCGCCTGCGTGGAGCTGCCGGCGAATTTCGAGAAGAATTTGAAGGCGATGCAGCAGGGGATGGCCGGGGAAATCCGCAGGAAGGGAAGGTTCCTAAGGATCCTGAACTTGGCAAACTACAGCCTGGCCGCGAAACAGCACGAATTGGCCAAGACCTATGTGTCCTGCCTGCTCGAAAAGATCGAGGACTACCAGCTGGCCCAATGGGAACCAGCCCTGTCCCTGGCGGCGTGGGAATCGGCCTATCTGGTCAACAAGAAGCTGATGGATGGGGAAAAGAACAAGGAGCGCCATGAAGCCCTGGAGCGGCAGCAGAAAGAGTTGTTCGCCCGGATCGGGAACATCGATGGGGTTCTGGCCCTTCGGCTGGCCCGTTTAAAATAAAAACAAAGAAAGGAGAAAGGAGGTATCAGTATGGCAAAACCCGTGGTGCCGAAAATCGGCACTCGAGTCAAGGTCTCAATCCTGCCGAGCTCGGACGCCAAGGAAAGCGTCGAGCTGGACTATCGTCTGCTCATTCCCGGGAACTTCAGCCGAAGCGAACCGGGAACGCTCGGCGCTTTGAAAGACAGACGCATTCGCCGAATCGCACGGAAGGGGGATTTTGAACGGGCCCTGAAAGACATCAATCCCACGCTCAAGGTCACAGTCCCCAACAGGCTGTCCGGCGATCCCACGGCCGAAATGGAGGTCAACCTGGATTTCAAGGAGATGAAGGACTTCCATCCCGACCAGATCGTCACGAAGGTCGTACCCCTGAAGGAGCTCCTGGAGGCGCGGGACAAGCTCAAGCAGCTCAAGCTCCAGGTCCTGAAGGACGTCAAGTTCCGGAAAGCGATCGAGGCCGTGCTGAACGAAGGTGGGAACAGCGTGGACAGCCTCATGACGAAGCTGGCTCCCGAGGCCGTGTCCGAGAACAAGGGGGCCAAGAAGAAGTGAGCCTCCGAAGCTAGGAGGAATCACGCAGGAGAAAACCCATGGCAAAGGAAAAGGAAAAAGAACAACAGGCGGAACAGCAGGTCGAGGTGAGCTCCGTCGACACCCTGTTGACCATGCTCGACACCGAGGACAAGAAAAGCGCGGTGGCCGAGCTGATCACCCACGTCGGAAAGGAAGCCGCGGTCTACCGGGTGGGCGGGGCGCTCATCGATACCTACATCGCCGAGATCGACCAGGTCCTGAGCTTCCAAATGGATGAGATCCTCCATCACAAGGAGTTCAAGGAGCTCGAGTCGACTTGGCGGGGGCTCCATTTCCTCGTGCAGAACACGGAATTCTCGAAACCGGTGAAATTCGAGCTCGTGGACGTCACCAAGGATGAGTTGTACGAGGACCTGAACGAAGCGGCCCTGGGCGAAGGGTATGAAAAGGACTCCGGCCTCTGGCATCACGTCTACTGGGATGCCTACGACAAGGTGGGGGGGCATTCGATCACGGCGATCATCGCCGATTATCAGTTCAACAACAGCGCGCCGGATATCAAGCTGCTCCAGCACATGGCCGTCATGGGCGAAAGCGCCCAAGTGCCGTTCATCTCTAACGCCAGCACCGAGTTTTTCGGCGAGAAAGACTTCGCCGACGTCATGAACAACCGCTTCCTCAAGGAGCAGATCGCCGACGGCGCCGAGTACACGGTGTGGCGGGCGTTCCGGGATGATGACCGGTCGAAATTTGTCGGTCTGTGCCTACCCCGGTTCCTCGGCCGGCTCCCGTACAATCCCAAGGACGAGCCGACCAAGAATTTCAATTACTCCGAAGGGATCTACCGTGAGGGCCGCGACCACAGCCTCTGGTGCAGCGCCTCCTTCGCCCTCGCCTCCAACATGGTCAGAAGCTATGAAAACTGGGGCTGGAGCGTTAAGCTGGTCGGCGTGGATTCGGGCGGAGTGGTCGAAAACCTGCCCACCCCGACTTACGAGGAGCACGGGCAGACCAAGCTCAAGGTTCCCGTCGAAGCGTCGGTCGGTCAGGCGAAGGATTACGAGCTTTCGGAAATGGGCTTCATCCCCCTGGCGCACTGGGATCGGACGGACTACGCCTGTTTCTTCGAGGTCCCGTCCGCCCAGCGGGCGAAGGTCATCAAGAACGACCCTCAGGCAACGGCCAACTACGCCATCGGGGCCAAGCTCCAGTACACCTTTCTCGTAACCCGGATCGCTCATTTTCTCAAGTATCGGCAGTTGCGGTTCGTCGGCGCCAACAAGAACGCCGGGGCCATCCAAGAGGATCTCTCGAACTGGCTCAAGACGATCACCTCGGATCAGCCGAGCGCGCCCGAAAGCGTGGTCGCCGAACGCCCCCTCCGCTCTTTCAAGCTCGAAGTCAAGCCCCTGGCGGAGAAGCCCGGCTTCTTCCAGATCGACGCGGAGTTCCGTCCCCACGTGGCGATCACGGGAATGGACATCAATCTGAGATTGGTGGCCTATCATTCGGGAGGGGAAGAAAAATAGGGTTTCGCCCGGACTGCTCGGAGAGACCTGTTTTTTGAAAATAGTTTTTTAACGAGGAGGTCTGACAATGGCTTTCAAAGGCGAGGTTTACATCGAAGGACCGGATGGTCCCCTCGAGGGACCGAGGGAGAACGGTACGAGCCTGGTCTACGAGTTTGTCCACGAAGTCTATCTGCCTTACGAGACAGAGACGAACCGGGTTCAGGGCTCCCGGCGGATCACGGCGTTCAGCCTCACCAAGGACATCGACAAGATCACGCCCGTTCTCTACCAGTACTGCTGCGAGGGCACGAAGCTGAAAAAGGTGACAATCGTCCTTTACAAAATCAAGGATGCCAGCGAAGTCCCGTATTTCAACTACATTCTAGAGGACGCCACGATCGTCTCGGTCAGGAATTTTATGCCCACGACCAAGTCTAAAGAGAACGAGAATGTCGGGCACCTGGAAGAGGTCAAGTTCATGGCCGAAAAGTTCACCTGGAACCATGAGCCGACGGACAAGGACGGCCGGAAAGGGGGAAGCCCGACCTATCAGGAAGTCGGGTTCTGATTACGAAGCCAACCTTCCTGCTGAAAGCTGGGGCGCTTTCCGGCGCGGGAAGCGGAAGGGAGGGGTTTTCATCAAACGCCCGCCTGACGCGAAGGTAGGGTCTTTATGCAGAATCTGAGCTTATATAATCTCCTGGCCGGTTTTTTCGCCTACGAAGGTCCGACCGCCGCCGACATCGAACGGATGGACTTTGCGAAGCTCTCGGAGGAGCAGAAAATCCGCAAGAGCATCATCGAGAACCTGACCATGATCCTGGGGACGCGGCAGGGCTCGGTATCCCATCTCCCTGATTTCGGACTGCCGGACATCATGCAGGTCTACATCAACTCCGGGTACTCCTTCGAGCCGTTGAAAAAGCAGGTCCGCGATACCGTCCTGAAGTACGAGCCCCGCATCGGCAACGTCCGCGTGGAGGACCCCTATTTCGACAAGAACAACATGCGTCTCTTCCTCAAGGTCGTCACGATGATCAAGGACTTCGCCCAAACCGAGACCCTGTTGACGGAATTCTCGACCACCGGCTGGGCCAAGGTCGTCTGGGAGAAGGACGGATCATGAGCAGCAAGAAATATTTTGAGCGGGAATACAATTTCCTTCAGTTCGAGGGAGACCGGTTCGCCGAAAAGCATCAGGGACTGGCCGGAGAGCTGCGGATCACCCAGAAGCAGCGGAAAGACCCCTTCGTCGAGCGCCTGTTTGAGGGTTTCTCGTTTTTGGCCGGCCGCATCCACGAGCGCCTCGACGATGATTTCCCCGAGATCACGGGAGGACTGCTCGAGATCCTCTTCCCGCACTTCCTCAGATCTTTCCCTTCCTGCGCGATTCTGGAAGCCCGGCCTGTTCCCAACCTCTTGACGAAGCCGGTCTTGGTGAAACGGGGGAGCGAGGTTCAAACGCCCACGGGCAAATACCAGGTCAAGTACAAAGTGGCGGCCGGACCCCAGGAGAAGGACCGGACAGTCGAGAAGACCGAGCCGGCCGAGTTCATTTTCCGGACGACCCAGGACATGATCATCCGGCCCATGCAGCTCAAAGGGGTCAGGGTGGAGGACGAGCCCGGCATGACCACGGCTTTGATCCTCCAAATCCATCCCCACCGCAATATCACCTATGAGTCCCTAGACCTCCGCCGTCTCACCCTCCACCTTCACGGTCCGGAATCCCTGAAATACGCCCTCTTGCTGTATTTGACCAAGTTCGTGTCGGAAGTCTCGGTCCGTGAGCTTGGCGACGGAGGCTCGGAGTTCCGGAGAATCGAGCGCTTTCGTATTGAAATCCCCGGCCTGGCGGAGGGGGAACAGGCTCCCGCGGGGGAATGCGCCTTGATCCCCTACGCCCGGCAGATCTTTGCCGGCTATCGGCTTCTCCAGGAATATTTCGCCTTCCGGGATCGGTTCTTTTTCGTTGACCTCGACGGACTCGATGTCTATCGTGCGTCGGCCGAGGGGCGGCCGTTCGAAGTCCGGATTTCCTTCTCCCGGAAGCTTTCCCCCGAGTACCGGCCGTCGGCTAGGAACATCCTTCTCCACTGCGCGCCGATCGTCAACCTCTTCGACCGACCGACCGAGGAGCTGGTCATCGACCAGCGCCTGCCCGAGTATTACGTTCTTCCCGACGGTGACAGGCGGAAGAGCCGCGAAGTCTACTCCATCCAGCGCGTCTGTGGAGTGAGCGACAGCAAGCTCCAGACTTACAAATACATGCCCGTGACCTCCTACGACATCCTGGACCCTTGCGATCCCGAGCACGAGTTCAAGAGGTTCTTCTCCTTGTCCCTCAAACCCATGACAGGGGACATGACCGACGCCTACATCCGGCTTTTCGGCTCCAGCATGGAGGAGGATCTTTTTCCCAAGGAGGTCCTGAGCGTCGAAGAAGCCACCCTCTCGAACGGTCTCCTCCCGTCAAGATATCTTGAGACAGGGTCCATCAACCAGCCGGTCAATTTTCCCGGCGGAATCGAGGTTTCGAACCTGTCGGCACCCTCGGAGGTCCTGCCCGGCCCGGACAGGCAAAACTTCCTCTGGACTTTGATCACCCATCTCACCGTGAGCTACACGAGCCTGGCCGATGGGGAGGTTCTGAAGAGCATTTTGAGCCTTTATAACTGGTCCCGGCAACAGAACAACCCGAATCGGAAGAAGATCCTAGGGATCGCCAAGGTTCACCCTCCACGTCCCAAGTCCGTTCTCCGGAACCAGGCCCTGGTCCGCGGCATCGAGTTCAGGATGGAGGTCGAACCGGCGAATTTCGAGAACGGAGAGGGCGATATCGAGCTGTTCGGGTTGGTCCTCAGCCGTTTTCTCTCCCAATACGTCACGATCAACTCCTTCGTCATTCTCACGATCAACGAGACAGGGACGGGGAGGCAGTACACATGGCCGCCGAACATCGGGAAAATCTCGCCCGTCTGATCTCCGATCTAAAGGCCAACGCGCCGCTCTACAGTGTTTTCCGCGCCATTTATCTGGCCGAGATCCTCACCAAGCCCGCTCATCCCGAACGGGACGAGGAGAAGTTCGACCAAGCGGGCCTTCGGTTCCGGCCTCATGAACAATACGTCTTTCCGCCGCGGGACATCCGCTCCTTCGAGGAGAAGGACGGGACGATGACGTTCGTCCTCAATTTCATGGGGCTCTATGGGATCGACTCCCCCCTCCCGCGCTGCTTCCATGAACAGGTCGCTCTCCAGCAGAATCTTCACGGGCCCGGCCAAGTCCCCCTTCAGAATTTCCTGGACATGTTCAACAACCGGCTCTACTGGCTCTATTACCAGGCTTGGAAAAAATACAGGTATTACCTGCAGATCAAAGAGGAACCGCACAACCTGATCCTGGACCGGATCTTCGCCTTCATCGGTCTCGCCCCCCAACAGCAGAAATCAGACCCGTCGATTCCGAAGTTCAAGTGGCTCCGGCTTTCCAGCATCCTCTGCAGCCGCATCCGTAATAAAGAAGGACTCCTGCTTCTCCTTCGCGAGTTTTTTCCGGCCGTCGGCTTCGGACTGACGGAATTCGTGCCCAGCCGGGCCAGGCTGACAGAGAGGCCCAGGCTGGGAAGGGCCCCAAGATCCGGGGCTTTCCAGCTGTCCCGGCACAGCATCGTCGGCGAGAGCCAGCTGGATTACATGGGGCGGGTCCGTCTCGAAGTCGGGCCGATCTCCTACGACGATTACCTGGACTTCATTCCCGGGAGCCGGAACCTGGCGCTCCTTAGGAGCCTGATGGACCTATATCTCAACGACGGCCTGGAATACGACATCCGGTTCGTCGTTCGCTCGCGGACCATCCATCGTCTGGCCCTGACGGACCGCCGCCCGAGGCTCGGCCTCAGCTACTGGTTGGGACGGCCCCGGGCCGAGCTTGTCGGCGTCTTTTATCCCTATGAGCGTCTTGTGGGAACCATTTCTTGATAGGCGGTGTATTCCCTTATCCATCTCATGACTTGAAAGGGACTCCATGAAAAGCAAAGACTTAAGGGCTCTTCTGCTCAAACTGAACAACCATTTGGTCCGAAATTTGGACGCGGCGACGGGGCTCGGGCTCAAGAGGGGACACTACGAGATCACCATGGAGCACCTCTTGAACGCCCTCATCGAAGACGGCCAGGGAGACGTGCCCTTCATCCTGCGCTATTACACCGTGGACCCCGGCCGGGTCCAGACCCTGTGCAATCATAACCTCGACGAGATAGAAACAGGCAACACGGGAAAGCCCAAGCTGTCTCCTCTCCTGATGGACCTCCTCGAACAGGCCTGGATCACGAGCTCCGTGCATCACAAGGAGACAAAGATCCGGTCCGGGGCCATCTTCGAGGTCTTCATCGCCTCGGAGCAGGTCATCAGCACGGGCCTTATGGACATCCTCTCGAAGATCAACCAGGAGGAGTTGAAGGCCGATTTCTACAAGATCGTGGCCGGCTCCGTCGAAGACAAAGCCGAAGGGATGGAAGCCCTTTCCGCCGAGACGGCCAAGGAGATCCCGCCGGGAGGCAACGTCCTCGATGTGTACACGACGAACCTGACGGCCCAGGCCAAGGACGGGAAAATCGACCCCATCCTGGGCCGCGACGACGAGATCATCCAGGTCACGGAGGTCCTCAGCCGGCGCAAAAAATCCAACCCCATCCTGCTCGGCGAGCCGGGGGTCGGGAAGACGGCCGTCGTCGAGGGCTTGGCCCTGAAAAT
>Ga0256868_10000376_pt1 | contig 26643 bp, 29 predicted proteins | sample RVTome_13_FD_187341 | JGI IMG/M metagenome (GOLD analysis project Ga0256868, IMG submission 187341) | Soil microbial communities from uranium-contaminated site in the Upper Colorado River Basin, Wyoming, United States - RVT92D227 HiSeq ...
CAGAACCTCTCCTTTTCCAATTTCAATCGATTGGAGGGGCCCCTCTCTCTTCACTCCTACCCCTCTTCCCCTCGGATACCGGAATGCCGCCGGGAAAGGGCACTCGGTCGCGGTCTTGATCATATGCTGAAATTCATTTTCATCTTTGGGAACCATGATGATAAGATTGGGGATGTGACGGAGGTAAGAGAAATCAAACAGACCGTGGTGGGTCGGACCGTCTTCTCCCACAATTCCCCCGCGGTCTAATGCAAAGGCGACGGGCAGGTTTTGCAGACAAACATCCTGAAGGACCTGGTCATAAGCCCTCTGCAAGAAAGTGGAATAAATGGCAACCACAGGCTTCATCCCCTCAAGAGCAAGCCCTGCCGCAAAAGTAACCGCATGCTGTTCGGCGATGCCAATATCATAGAATCGATTGGGAAACTGCCTCGCAAATTCCTCTAAACCTGTTCCACTCTGCATCGCAGCCGTGACAGCGATCAGCCGCTTATTCTCCTTCGCCAGTTGGCAGAGCGTTTCTCCAAAAACCTCCGTATAACTAGGAAGATTTTTTTGACCGCTTCTGAGTTCTCCCGTCTCGATGACAAAGGGCGGGACGCCATGGAAGCGGTCGGGACTCATCTCTGCAGGGGGATACCCTTTTCCCTTCTGGGTGATCACATGGACGAGAATGGGTCCCCTCAATTTCTTAATGTTCTGGAACGTCTCAATCAGGTAATCCATGCGATGGCCGTCGATCGGTCCAATATATTGCAGACCCAATTCCTCAAAAAGGAGTCCGGGCATTAGGAGACCTTTTAGCGACTCCTCTGCGTGTTTGGCAAAACGAAGGAGTTTCTTCCCGATCCGAGGAGGAAGGCTTTCCAAAAAATTCTTTATCTCATTTCGGAAACGGTTTGCGAATTGACCCGTCATGAGTCGGTTGAGATAAGAGGAGAGAGCTCCGACGTTCGGAGAGATGGACATCTCATTGTCATTCAGAATGACAATGAGATCTTGATCAATATGTCCTGTCTGATTAAGGCCTTCAAAGGCAAGACCTGCGGTCATGGACCCATCCCCGATCACCGCGATGACCCTTCCCTCTTCGCCTCTGAGCCTTCGGGCCTCTGCCATTCCAAGAGCTGAGGAGATAGAAGTCCCGCTATGGCCGGAATCGAAGGCATCATAAGGGCTCTCTTCCCTTTTCGGAAAACCACTTATCCCTTCGTATTGTCTCAGAGTATGGAAGCGATCTTTCCTCCCTGTTAAAAGCTTATGGACGTAGCTTTGATGGCCCACATCCCATACTATTTTGTCCCTTGGAAAGTCAAAAACATAGTGAAGGGCAGTGGTCAACTCTACCACCCCCAGATTCGAAGCCAGGTGTCCTCCGTTTTTTGAAACAACGGAGATGATCTCCTCCCGTATCTCGTGACAGAGTCTCTCCAATTCTTCAGGGTCTAACTTCTTAACATCATGAGAGGTTTGTATCTGATCTAATACTTTCTCCATTGGTCAACCTTCTTATCCCTTTGTTCCCCAAAATATCTCTTCATACCCATTGAAGTGCATTCAAAAACCCTCGATCCGCCTCTGGGCCGACGCCTTTGGCGGAGGACTCCGAATATCTGATAAAAGACAGGTGTGAACTTTGAACTTTGACGTTTGTGATTACTTCTCTATTCTTCACCTTCTTCAGAAATTGCTTCGCCGGAGTTTACAAAAAGAGGTTGCCCTGAGCTTGCCGAAGGGTCGAAAGGCTGTGTTTTCAGCACTCCATTCTTACCTTTCAAAAGAATCTCCACTTTCTTCTCTGCCTCGTCCAGTTTCTGGTTACAAAATCGCGAAAGTCGGATTCCTTCTTCAAAGAGTTTCAAAGATTCCTCCAGAGGAATATCCCCTTCCTCTAATTTAGAAACGATCTTTTCGAGTTTACTGAGCGCGTCTTCAAATTTTTCTTTTGGCATTCCAACACCTTGTCTGCTCTGCCTGCCCACGAACCGCAGAATGGAGAATTAAAAATTTGCTTTAACTATTTATTTTATATCTTTAAATCTATGATCGTCAAGCTCCTTCCGTTTTTTCCACACCACAGAGTAAAATCCCTTCATGGAGCCTCACCTCTACTTTATCTCCCCCTTTCACGTGGGAAGCATCTCTTAAGATTTGCAGCGAAGGGAGCTTACGGGTAATGCTATACCCCCTTTTAAGGATAGACAGGGGGCTTAACGAATCTAACTTTCCTAAAGTCCCTCCAACTTTCTGTCGTTGAATCTCAATGGAATATTTCACGTTCTGCTCCAGACGCCTCCTTGCCTCTAATATAGATGATCGCAGGTTTTTTGCCCTCTGCATTGGATTTCGAAGGAGCAGACTTTCACTGAGATGCAGGCACTTTTCTCCCTTTCTTTCAAGAGTCCATGATGTTAAAAGACGCAGCCGGTTGACAAAATCATCCAGCCTTAAAAAATACTCCTCCACCCTCTTTCCTGGTTCTCTAAAAATCTTTTTGAGATGGGATAAATGGGTTCGATATTCTTCTAACATCTGCAGCGTTTGATTCTCCAAACGTCCCCCTAAATAGTGAAGGATGTTTTTCATTTCCCTTTTATCCCTGACCACCAATTCTGCGGCAGCAGAGGGTGTGGGGGCTCTTAAATCGGCTACAAAATCTGCGATGGTGTAGTCGGTCTCGTGTCCTACCGCAGAGATAATAGGGATTTTAGAGCAATAAATCGCCCTGGCCACCACTTCCTCATTAAAAGCCCATAGGTCCTCCAGCGATCCCCCTCCCCGGCCAACGATCATGACATCTACATCCGAAAATCTATCGAAATAATGTATGGCCTCAGCGATCTCTGATGAAGCCCCCTCCCCTTGAACCCGAACCGGATAGAGAAGGATATGAAGATTCTTAAATCGTCTCTCAAGAATATGGAGCATATCCTGAATAACGGCCCCGGTCGGAGAGGTGACGATTCCAATTTTCTGCGGAACCATGGGAATCGGTTTCTTATGAGATGGGTCAAAGAGTCCTTCCTTCTCGAGGCTCTCCCTTAATTGGAGAAAAGCCAACTGAAGGGCCCCTATTCCTTTAGGCTCTATCGACTCCAAAATCAGCTGATAGTCTCCCCTTTTTTCATAAAGGCTGACTCTCCCCCTTCCGATGATGTGGAGCCCATCTTCCGGGAGGAAGCGAATGGTTCGAGCTTGCATCTTGAACAGGACGGCTCGAATCTGGCTGAAATCATCTTTCAAGGTGAAGTAGATGTGTCCAGAGGGGGGGATCCGAAGGTTTGAAATCTCTCCCTCGATCCAGACATCAGGAAATCTATCTTCAAGAATATCTTTGATCTCTTGGGTGAGTTCTGAGACGGTCAGGATATATCGAAGGGGTAGCTCCATCTGTTTTGTTTAAATCCTTCCAAAATTTCCGTACCTTAATATAACAGAAAGAGGATAAAGTGTAAAACTCAACGGTTGACTAAAAAGGGGGATAGAGTTATAAATTTTAGATAGTTGAACTGGAGGATTTGACTTTGGGAACTTTCTCTTTGGATGAAATGAAGAGAATGGCGAAGGCCATCTTTTCAAAAGCCCTCTCTGCAGTCGATCCATCCAAAATTCTGAAAGACAGAATTCGAATTCAAAGAGACCATCTGTCCATCAAAATGGAAGGGGATTCCGAAAAAGTCTTTGATTTAAATACTTTCGATAAGATATTCCTTGTCGGGTCTGGCAAGGCCTCCAATGTTATGGCCCAGGCGATTGAAGAAATCTTTGGAGACCGGTTGACAAAAGGAGTGATCACCACAAAATATGGACATCTGCTCCCTCTTAATAAAACCAAAGCCATTGAAGCGGGACATCCCATTCCTGATCAGAAGGGCTATGAGGGAGCAAAAAAGATCCAGCGTCTGCTGAAAGAATCGGGACCCAAAGACCTGGTGATTTTTCTCCTTTCAGGGGGCGGCTCAGCCCTTCTTCCATTTCCAGCCGACCACATCGATCTCAAAGAAAAACAAGAGGTAACTCAATTCCTTCTGGATTGTGGGGCCGACATTAAGGAAATCAATGCCGTTCGGAAACATATCTCTATGATCAAAGGAGGATGGCTAGCCAAGTGGGCTTATCCTTCCACGGTCATCGGGTTTATCTTGTCCGATGTCGTGGGAGATCAACTCGATGTCATTGGCTCGGGCCCTACTGTTCCTGACCCCTCCACCTTTGAGGTGGCTTTTGAAATCCTGAAAAAATATAATTTGCTTAGGGAAATTTCCCCTTCGATTCAAAAACGTCTCCGATCAGGAAAAGAGGGAAAAATTGAAGAGACACCAAAACCTGGAGAGGTCGTTTTCGAGAAAGTCTATAACAGCCTTATTGGATCGAATATCCTTGCCCTTTTTGAAGCCAAAAAGGAGGCTGAATCCCTTGGGTTTAACACCGTTATCCTCTCTTCTTCGATCGAAGGCGAGACCCGGGAAGCAGCCCGATTTCATACAGCCGTTGCAAAAGAAGTGATTTCCAGTGGGAACCCCATCCCAAGACCTGCTTGCATTCTTTCAGGAGGCGAAACCACTGTTACCGTAAAGGGCAACGGTCTTGGAGGCAGAAACCAGGAATTTGCTTTGGCAGGTGCCTTGGAGATTAGCGGAATCGAGAAGGTGGTCCTCCTGAGTGGAGGAACGGATGGAACGGATGGACCCACAGAGGCTACAGGGGCATTGGCTGACCATACTACCGTCCAGAGAGCGAAAACCATGGGTCTGAATCCGAAGGCACATCTTGAAAACAACGATGCTTACCCTTTTTTCCAAAAATTGGGAGACCTTTTGATCACCGGACCCACCCACACCAATGTGATGGATGTGAGGATACTCTTGGTGGATTGATAGATTTCATTATTGGTGTAGAATTCGGTAGCGTCGGCATTCCTGCCTGCCGGCAGGCAGGTATTGCCGACGATATTTATTCGCCCCCAATAAATGGGGCCGCTACAAATTTTGTTGAGAAAGGGAAATACTCATGTATGAAATTTCCGTCCATTCCCATTTCTCCGGTGCCCATCGATTACGTTATCTTCACGGGAAATGCGAAGAGCTTCACGGTCACAATTGGAAGGTGGACGTCTCCGTTGTATCCAACCGATTGGGGAAGGAAGGGGTGGTCATCGATTTCGGAATCTTGAAACAGAAGGTTGAAAAAGTCTTGAAGTCTCTGGATCATACCTACCTCAATGATCTTCCTTATTTTTCAGGGATTGAACCTTCTTCTGAAAATATTGCAAAATATATTTTTGATAGACTAAAAAGTGAATTGAAGGGGCATCCTGGGGCCCTTAAAAAGGTGACGGCATGGGAGTCGGAGACTTCCAGCGCCACCTATTTCGGGAGAGTGCCATGAATGATATTCAGAATCAAAAGGACCATCGAAAAATTGAGATCAATAAAGTCGGGGTCAAGAATATCCGTTATCCCATCACGGTTTTAGATAAAGCAAAAGGCTTCCAACACACAGTCGCCAACGTCAATATGTTTGTGGACCTGCCCCATCGCTTCAAGGGGACCCATATGAGCCGTTTTGTGGAAATCCTGAATAAACACAGGGGGGATATTGCCATCAAGACTTTCTCAAAAATTTTGACAGAAGTTAAACGGAAGCTCAAGGCCAAGACCGCCCACTTGGAAGTAGAATTCCCTTATTTCATCGAAAAAGAAGCTCCTGTTACGAAGTCCAAGAGCCTGATGGAGTATATCTGCCGATTCTGCGGTTCGAGCAACGAGAAAGAAGACTTTTACGTTGGGATCGTTGTTCCCATCACCACCGTATGCCCTTGTTCAAAAGAGATCAGCCAATTCGGGGCGCACAACCAAAGGTCCCTCGTCACGGTCAACCTTCGATTTAAAAAGTTCATTTGGATTGAAGATATCATTCAGGTGGTTGAGGAATGCGCTTCCTGTGATCTTTATTCCATCTTAAAAAGACCGGATGAAAAATATGTGACGGAAAAAGCTTACGAAAACCCGATGTTTGTTGAGGATGTGGTCAGGGAAATAGCCAAACGCTTAAAAAAGGATAGGAACATCACCTGGTTTACGGTCGAATCTGAAAACTTTGAATCCATTCACAATCATAGCGCTTATGCCTTTGTGGAAAGAGGAACCAACGATTAATGGCAGCCTGACGGGGCCTTTTTCGCGATGTTGAGTCATTGAAGGAAGGGTTTACCCCGTTAGAAGTAATGCCCCCCTTTCTAAAGCAGGGTTACATTCTAAATAATTCCGGTGGGGTTTAATGCCTCGCTGGAATTTCTAACAGGGTTTACTTTTTTCTTCCGGTTCTTGTTTTCGCCAGATCCCAACAATAGTCATAGATATGGAGTCCCTTGCTTGAAGCGATGATCTCTCCATCCTCTACTCCAACTTCCTTCGCCATATACTCTTTCAGCAGCTGAAGGCCAGCGAGGTTGGATGGGAATCCGGCCCATAAGTCCCACGAGCGGAAGTAAAGCATGAAATGGAGTTTTCCATAGCGAATACGCGTATCAATGCCACGAAGGCATTGGGGGTCCTCGAGCAAAATGGAGCTTGCATCGCCAACCGCCATATAAGCCTGATTGGTATTCAGTCCTTCTTCCCGGTACATTCGGATGACTTCATCAATCTGCCTTTCGAGATCTTCCCCATAGGTGTAAGTTTCATGGACTTCCTTTCTCGATGTGATCAACTTCTCAAGATATTGCTCGACATATTCCATGGAGGTGGGAGGGGGGACATTGCAGCCTGGAGGAATATCAGGGATAAGGGGTCTCGTCCCAGGATGAGCGATGTGAACAACAACATAATCGTATTCAATCCTTTTTTGGCCTTTAAAACTACCCCGGTCAATGGTATATTCAAATCCTTTATCGAAGATATTATAGACGCACTGAAACCATGCATCGGGTAAATCTCTTGCCTGAATGAACTCGATCTTCATCATTTCCCTCATCCACAGATAGATTTTATTCAGTTGCTTTTTATTAACCCACCCCTCCCGAGGTTGTCAATAAAGGCTGGACAATTCAGATGAAATCTTGTATTTATAATTGATTTGTTTTACGGACACGGAAACCGGACACGCCTGCGTGCTGAAACGTCCTGTCTAAAGCGTTCTCATCCGCCAAAGAACCTGTTCTGGGGGGAGGGTGCTGAAGATGGACACCACGGCGTGCAAGCACGGTCACGTTATTTCATGCTTGATTCGGGGAGTAGCGCAGCCTGGTAGCGCGCTTGGTTCGGGACCAAGAAGTCGGGAGTTCAAATCTCCTCTCCCCGACCAAATATTCTATTACTTGCATATCTCCTGGAATAAAGCCCCGGACATCGAGTCGGGAGCAAAAAAATGCCATTCCTCGTTGTTAATGGGATAAAAAGCTTTTCCATCCTTTGAATAAAAGACAATGCGTAAATGGCGAATCGATTTTTCCACACAGTTAAATTCAGACAATATTAAACTAAAGCCCAAGTTCTGAAATTTTTTTCCACCTCCTCTCACCCAATGAGATATGCCTTTCTCCGTATAGACTGATTGCACACATACTCTGACAATATTTTGGGACAGGCGTGTCACAGTCTCCGTCTCATAAAAATACGCCCCCTCTTCATTCGTCCCGTAATACTTCCAATCAAATCCCCATACTTTGGCGTAGAAAAAGATGATAAGTCCAATAGCGATAGCGAAGACTGCCACCCTAACGGATGATTTCCCCTCCTCATCTTTTTTCCGAACCTCTTCAACTAATTTTGTAGCTCTTTCGCTCTTTTTATCTCTTCCATGGTTTAATTCTGGCAATTTCTTTCCAAATGAAAAATGGTTCGTAATTTTAACTCACCTCCTTTTTATCTCTTGTTTGGATAAATGTTCATCGACCCCCCTTCTGATCACCTCTGACATAGTTTTAGCGTTCATACATAACACTCATTTCTTTGTCAAGCGATTTCTTTGCCCTCTATTGGAAAGAAGAAAAGCTAGAAAACTATCTTTTCTTGGAGGGGAAACACTTTTTAGTAACTTCATTTCTCTTAGACGGCGGAAACAATTTTTCACTTTTAAAGGAAACAATTTAGAACTTTTATGAAAAATGCTTCCACTTTTGCTTTCTTTTGCAATATTGAGGGTTTATAAAAATTAAATAATTATAATAACTTATAATGATTTCGGTGAAATGGCACATAAAATGCTTTTAAAAATCGACGGATTAGTCCAATCGATGGAGGAATGGATGAGGGGTTTCCTGATTAACAAAAACCTATGCTTATATTACTGGCTCAAAAAGAAGATTGGGAAGAAGTGTGCTTTCGGGATCGCAAATGCTATAGAAAAAACTCTCCTCATTTTTTGGGAGGGAGGTTATGCCTTATTTCAACGGAAACAGAATGCTTAACGAAGAGTAGTAATATGTGGTCGGTGTTAGAGCGGTATGAATTACCATTGGATTGAGGGAAAAGCAATTTGTTGAAGTACCAAGAAAATATTTTAATGAAAACACTAAGGGTGAGGTAACACATTAGCAGGAATTCTTATTAAAGGGTACTTACAGGGGAATCATATGCATGAGGAGCGCCTTTTTGTGGTCAGAGTAATCTTCAAAAGGGCTCTTCCTCAAAGAAAGCCTAAAATGTTTCTTGTTCAAAAACAAAGGGGGAAGAGATGGTAGCCTATGAATTCTACTGGCGTGACCCCATAAAGGGGTACCAGCTCATTGGGACACTTCCTGAAAGGCGAAAGAGTCCATTGAGAATAACCCAGGAATCGGTTATGAATTGGGTGAGAAAGATTTTAGGTGAGAATATGGATTTCAGTGATATCTTTTTTATTACAATAACGATAGACAGAAATTCAGGTGACATTATTAGATTTAAAAATTAGGGTATATGAAATAAACTCGCAACATTGAGGAAACCTGTATGACAGTCTGTTTCTATAGACTTGCCAACTTACTGTCATTGAAGGTTTCAATGATTATTTTCAGTTAGCAATATGGCGGTTCAAATCCGTTGGAGGGGGGTAGAGAAAAGGGGCAACTGAAACAAGTTAGCCCCTTTTTTACACCGATTTTTTCCCTGGGTTCGGATCCCATAATTGATTTTTTAAGATTTATCCTTTCGATTTTCTTCTATATGCCATTTATTTTTTCTTTGTGATATAATATCTAGATGGGTTTTCAAAATGGCGGATCAAATTCCCTGGGTAGAATGATTAGCCTTTTCCTTGGATGAGCTTCTCGAGAATGAGACTTACCATATTTTCCAGGCTGATTATTGGGGTTTTTATCATTTTCACTTTAGTGATAGGGATGAGTACGTACGCGATTGTCCAAATGAATCGAATTAATGAAGTGACCCAATCTGTTCTCACCATTAATAACCGCATGATTGACTCCGCAGCAAAACTTTCAGATATTATTTTCTCACAGGTGCGATACGAAAGGAAATTCATCATTTCAAAGGACGAGGTGTTTTTCAATGAGTTTCTGAGACTCAAAAGTGATTTTGACCGATATCTTGAGGAAATGACCTCCATCGCTGATTCGTCTCAAGCAAGAACTTCCTTGAACAACATTAGGGAGTCCTATCAGAATTTCCAATCGTTGGTTCAAAAAGAATGGAAATATCTAAACGCCGGCAACAGTTATTCTCGTCAGTGGTTCAACCACGAAAAGGAAAAGGCTACAAAATCGATCGTCGATGAGCTTGGAAAATTGGAAACAACTACTCGGCAGAATACCACCGATAAGATTAAGGGATTACATGAGATCGGAATCAAATTGCGCCGAACGGCAATCGTGATAACCGGAGCCTTCTTGATATTTGGCATTGTGGTTTCTTTGCTGATTAATAGAAGTATCACCCATCCCCTCTCTCTCCTTGAAAAAAAGACCAAGGACATTGGAAAGGGAATTTTCAAAGAGGATCTCAAGCTTTCTTCTCCACCGGAATTAGCGGAGTTGGCAAGTGCTTTTAATCTCATGTGTAACAAGCTCAAAGGATTAGATAAGATGAAGTCCGATTTTTTCTCTTCGATAGCACACGAGCTGCGCAACCCCCTCTCTACGATAAGAATGGGAGCAGGCCTTCTCAAGGAGGGCGCAGAAGGACCGGTAACAGGAGGGCAAAGAAATCTCCTGGCTGTACTCGAAAAGGAGAGCAACCGATTGATAGGGATGCTCAACTCCTTATTAGACCTTTCCAAAATGGAAGCTGGGATGATGTCATTCAATCTTGAACCCAAAAATATTCGTCCTCTGATTGACCAGGCGGTTGAGGAGATAGGCCCTCTCTTAGAAGCCAAGAAAATCCATCTTGAAGTCATGGCCGTGGAGGGATTGCCAATCGTAAAGATTGACAGTGAAAGGATTCTTCAGGCACTACGGAATATTATCGGAAACGCCGTTAAGTTTACTCCTGAGGCGGGCCAAGTAAGGATTTCCGTTCGATCGATCGACCATCAGGTGGAAGTTTCGGTTGCCGATACGGGTCCGGGCATACCTCCAGGAAATCTCATCACGATTTTCGAGAAGTTTCATCAGGCAACGACCGGAGGATCATCTCCAATCCAGGGGACGGGCTTGGGTCTAGCCATTGCCAAGCAGATCATAACGCGTCATGGTGGCAAAATATGGGCGGAGAGCAGATCAGGGCAAGGAAGCACCTTTATTTTTGTATTGCCAGTCTGATTTTCATTTCACTTTTTGGTTGTGCAGGGATGAAGGATGCCTGGTTACCAAACCAAGCCCGGGAATATCTCTTGCGCGGCCAGAAACTCTTCTCCCAGGGGAATTATAACGGGGCCGTGGCCGAGTTTCAAAAGGTACTTTCTCTGCCTCCCGACAAACCTCTAAAAGACGAAGCCCTTTTTAACACGGGACTGGTCTACGCTCATTTCGGAAATCCAAAAAGAGATTACGAGAAATCTCTTAATCTTTTTCTGAAACTTTTGAACGACTACCCCAAGAGTGATCAAGTGGAACAAGCCAAAATATGGGTGGGGGTACTTCTGGAGAATTTGGAAGCAACTAAGAAAGTTGGAAAACTACAGGAGGCGATGAAGAATAGGGAGGAAAAAATAGAGACGTTTAAGGAAATGATAAAAAGGAAACAACAGGAAACGAAATATGAAGAATACGGAGAAGGCAGAGAGAACCTCATCCGAAGCCAGAAGGTTCTTGCTCAGGGGAATTATGAGGGGGCTGTTGTTGAAAACCAAAAGGTTTTGTCTCGGCCTGATCCCAGATCGCCAAAAGACGAGGCCCTTTTTAATCTGGGACTTATTTATGCTCATTCCAGAAATCCGCAGAAGGATATTGAAAAATCCCTAGGCTATTTCAAACGACTGATCAACCATTACCCCAAGAGTTCTTTGGTCGAACAGGCAAGGACCTGGGTATGGATTCTTGAGGAAAATGAGGAATTGAACTTTCTCATTCAAAAGCTCAAACAGGTAGATATTGACATCGAAGAAATGAAGAGGAAAAAACCACCATAAAAGCCAGCTTTTTTTGCAAAGGGTATACAAAAACCTTTTGCTTTGAACAGATATCTTTGACATATTAAGAATTGCGTTTTCCACCTGCCGGGGTTTTGGACCAAAAACCTCAACCGCCAAAGGTACTCTTTCTATATCTATAGATGACCAGCTACTCCTTGCCTAAACGAAGGAGCGCCGCCTGGGCAGGATTCCTGTTCACATTGAGCCGATGGGCAAGTCTCTCTTCAATGAACCTCAAAAGTAAGGCGTCCCTGTCAGAGCCCTTGCCAATGCGCTGAAGCGCTCCGGCGCCCAAGCACGCGGACGCGGCTTTATACTTCTGGTGAAAAAATCGATGGATATTGAAAAATAAATTATTATAGTGTAAAAAACATCAAGAATGGAGACCAAAGATTATTTAGATCTTAAAGCCATTTTCATCCTGATCGCCGTGACATTGCTTTGGGGTTTGAATTATCCTGCCATGAAATATTCGAATCAAGGTGTGTCGCCAATTTTTGCATCCACGTTACGATCCATCGTCGCTTCGATTTGTGGGTTGATTTACTGTCTTAGGAAGGGGGAGAAGTTATTCCATACGGATGTTAGGCTCTTTCACGGAGTCATGGTGGGCCTTTTGTTCGGAGCGGAATTCGCCTGTATCTACTTCGGCTTGCTCTATACGGATGCCGCTCGCTCCGTGCTCTTTGTCTATTTGAGTCCATTTGTCGTCGCCATTGGAGCCCATTTCTTTCTTAAAGGGGATCGGTTGACCTCCCTGAAAATATTGGGTCTCGTCTTGGCTTTTACTGGTATCTTCACCGTCTTTGGCGGAAGACCCAAAGTAGCCAAAGCAACCATGCTTTTTGGAGATATTCTGCAAATCATAGCGGCTGTCTTATGGGGAGCCACAACGCTTTACATCAAGAGGTTTATGGCAACAAGGGTTGAGCCGATACACACCTTCCTTTATCAGCTTTTCTTCTCGATCCCCATTCTGCTCATCGTGAGCCTCATTCTCGAGCCGAAGTGGATCTATAGGATCGATCCTTATATCATCGCTTCTCTCTTCTATCAATCGGTCATCATTGCTTTTATGACTTATCTCATATGGTTCAAGCTTATCCACAAATATTCGGTTAGCAGGCTCTCCGCCTTCACCTTCTTCACCCCAATCTTCGGGGTTCTCTTTAGCATCCTTTTTCTGCGCGAGGAACTGACTGTTTCTTTGATGATAGGCCTTCCCATGGTCTCGATGGGGATTTTTCTCGTGAACTGGAGAAGAAGGATAGCAATTTAATGTGAGGTGCTTCGATGCCCACTGGAATATTCATTGCTCTCTTCGGTTATCTTTTAGGCTCAATTCCAACTGGACTTCTTCTCAGCAAACTCTTTTCCAAATCGGACCCAAGAAAAATAGGAAGTAAAAATATTGGGGCGGCCAATATCTTTCGGACCATCGGAAGGTCATTAGGAATCTTGACCTTAATAGGAGATGTGTTAAAAGGGGTGATCCCTACGGTCATTGCCATGTATTTGGTTTCTGGGGATCAATGGGGTCTTTCGCGGGATGTATGGATAGCCCTTGCGGGGCTGAGTCCATTTCTCGGTCACGTTTTCTCAATCTTTCTCGGGTTTAAAGGCGGAAAGGGCGTTGCTACCGCTTTGGGTTTTTACCTTCCGATCTCAACGGTCCCAGTCCTTATTGAGTTTTTAATCTTTGCAGGGATCGTTTGGAAATGGAGGTACATCTCTCTTGGATCCATCATTTGCGCAACAACCATTCCAATTCTGATTGCCTTTTTTAGGGATGAATCTCAGGCCTATTTCATTGTAAGTGTGCTGATTGCCGCTGTCATTCTCTATCGACACCAGTCCAATATCTCCAGGCTTTTGCAAGGAACAGAAACTAAGTGGAAGATAGATAGTAGGCAGCAGGCAGAAAGCACTAAGCAGTAAAGAAGCCCAATTCAAAACCGAGATCCCGAAGCAATACTGGAACAAGTTCAGCACAGGGTTCGCGATAACAAAAAGACGAGAACCAGATTCCCTTGTGTTCTTGTTTTAGCATTATTTTTTTCAGCCTACTGCTTTCTGCTTACTGCTTGCTAAAGTTTTTTTAGGGCGGCTCTGGCTCTTTTCTCCCTTTTTGAAAGTCTTCTTGAGAGTCCTTTTTTATTAATCCCTCTTTCTTCTTCCTCTTCTTCAAGGCTCTCTTCAAACCTGTTAGAAGAGGTTTCCAGCTTTTCCATAAATTGCTCAGAGGGAATCACGGCAACGTTCATTCGTTCAGCAAATCTTGATATATCTTGATCCGAAGTAATGACAATCGCTTCGGAACCTTTCTCTTTGACCAGCCGTTTAATCACCTCATCCGCTTTTTCTCCTAATTTGGAGTAGATGATCTCCGTCTCCCTTTTCTTCTCCCTTCTTTCCATGTTCCAACCTCCCTGCCATCCATCGAAAACGACCGTCATCCCACAGGATTTAAGTTTTTGATAGGCTGAAAGTTGATCAATGAGGCGGTCCCGCTCCCATCGGAGTTGGGTTGCACTGAGGCAGGTTAACGAACGGTTAACGTGAAGGAGATTATAACCATCGATGATGAGATGCATGGCAACAAAGAAAACGGAACATTGGAAGAATGGAATATTGGAAGAATGGGTTTTTCAAAGAAATTATCTATCTATCAACCATCATTCCATTATTTCACCATTCCATTACTCCGGCGTCATAGATAGTCCAGCCACTCTCTGTACTCAGGGTTCTTCCCTTTGACGATATCGAAAAAGGCGGCTTGCAGTTCTCGGGTGACTGGACCTGGTTTCCCGTTACCAATGGTCCGATCGTCAACTTCCCGGATGGGTGTCAGCTCGGCTGCCGTCCCTGTAAAAAAGGCTTCTTGAGCCGTATAGAGTTCATCCCGAGTAAAACGCTCTTCCAACAGGGTGATCTTTTTTGCCTTGGCGATTTGAATTACAGAATTCCGTGTAATCCCAGAAAGGATGGAGGTGAGCGGAGTCGTTTTCAACACTCCGTTTTTCACCATGAAGATATTCTCTCCACTGGCCTCTGAGACATAGCCTTCCGTATCGAGCATCAAAGCCTCGTCATATCCCATCTTCATCACTTCTCTCTTAGCCAGAACCGAATTGACATAATTGCCGCAGATCTTCGCTTTGGTCATCATCACGTTGACGTGATGACGGGTGTAGGAGGAAACCTTTACCCGAATTCCTTTTTCTAAAGCTTCTTCCCCCAGATAGGCTCCCCATGACCAGGTGATAATCGCCACCTGAATCGGGTTGTCTCCAGGATAAACCCCCATCACCCCTTCTCCGATGAAGACGATCGGCCGGATATAACCTTCTTTCAATCGATTCGCCCGCAACGTCTCTTTACAGGCCTCTGAAATCTCCCTTTTGGAATAAGGGATTCTGATATCGCCGATCTGGGCAGAATCGAAGAGCCGGTCTACATGCTCCCTTAATCTGAAGACTGCAGACTTCCCGTCATGCCCCAGATAACATCGGATTCCTTCAAATACACCCAAACCATAATGAAGACTATGCGTCAGGATGTGGACATTGGCCTCTTCCCAAGGGATCAATTTGCCGTCCATCCAGATTTTCGAAACTTTCTGTACCATAAGTCCAGCCCTCCAGAATGAATTCGATGCTGCACGGGTATCATTTTTTACCCTATTTCAGACCAATTGTCAAAAGAATCTTTAAGGGGTCTCAATGAAATGTTTACAAGTCCTTTCGGCTATGTTAATAGTTAAACCTCCATCAAGAGATATCCCAAAAGGTTTGATATATTTTTTTTGAACGATGCAAATCATTAATCTCCCCTGTGTCCCCTTTAGCAAAAGGGGGTGCGGGAGGATATAAGCAGGAGGGCCAAAATGGAAAGGACTTTGATTACGGGAGGAGCAGGATTTCTCGGCTCGCATCTCTGCGATTTCTTCATTTCTCAGGGGCATGAGGTGATCTGCATGGATAATTTGATTAAAAAAGAAAATATTGAAAATATTGCTCACTTAATGGAACATGAAAGATTCAAATTTATCAAATACGATGTGACCGAATATCTTCATGTTGAGGGGAGACTCAACTATATCCTCCACTTCGCATCCCTAGCGAGTCCAAAGGATTACCTCGACTATCCGATTCAGACGTTAAAAGTGGGATCGTTGGGCACCCATAAAGCACTCGGTTTAGCAAAGGAAAAGAAGGCAAGGTTTCTCCTCGCCTCGACCTCTGAGGTTTACGGAGACCCCATGGTCCATCCCCAGCCAGAATCGTATCCGGGAAACGTTAATCCTGTTGTACCCAGAGGTGTCTACGATGAAGCAAAAAGGTTTGCTGAAGCCATCACCATGGCCTACCATCGGACTCACGGTCTTCAAACCCGAATCGCACGAATCTTCAATACCTATGGCCCGCGCATGAGGCTGGATGATGGAAGGGCATTGCCCAACTTTATGGTTCAGGCGTTGAAGGGAGAAGATATCACGGTCTATGGAAACGGCACTCAAACCCGCAGTTTCTGCTATGTGGATGACTTAATTGAAGGAATTAAGAAACTTCTTGATTCCGACGTGGCGGACCCTGTCAACCTGGGAAACCCTGAAGAGATAGCCATCTTAAACTTCGCCAAAGAGATCATCGACATGACCGGAGGAAAAAGTCGGATTATTTTTTGTCCTCTGCCCCAGAATGACCCAAAGGTGAGACAACCGGACATTACGAAGGCAAAAACGATGTTAGGATGGGAACCTAAAGTAAATCGTCAAGAGGGACTAAAAAGAACGCTTCGATATTTCAAAGAAAAACTTTCAAACACTAAATGATAAACACCTTATGGCATGGAGCAGAACGCCTGCCAACCCTGCCTCATGGCAGGCAGGAGTCGAGCATAGCGTCAAGACTCTTTGCGCCCTGCGGTTTGTGAGGGAGTCAAAATCCTCATCGGGATGCGTTTTGTTAAGATGGACTTGGCGGTTTGAACTCCAGAAAGAACCTCTGAAAGATGCTCTTCCCCCTCGGCGAAATGAAGTCTAAGTTTCTTAATCCATTCTCCATTAAATGGATATCCACTCAGATTGATGCAATCCGCGATCCCTCGGATGAGAACCTCTGCCAGTTTGCCACAACCTACATGGTAGCTCTCTTCATAGGGAAGGGAAAGGCAGACATTGACAGCCTCCAGTTTCTTGAGTATCTCTAACACATGGAGAGAGAGTTCCCGGAGGCGAAGATAATTGTATTCTTTCACTTCCCCGAGACCGAGGACAAGCGTCAACCGGGGTATGACCCTTCCCTGCGTGGGGATTAACGTTGCCTCCTTCCAATCACCGGTTAACTTCTTTTCCATCAGGAGCCGAGATAATTTTCCATTGAGCCTCCAATCGATCCAGCCACTCGATCCCTTAAGAGGCCTCTCATCCTTAAAAAATCCGGTGACCAGGACATCGCACTCCTGAACATCAACCCTCTCTTTGGAAAGAATGATATCCATATTCCTTCGTAATCAGAAGCCCTTGGTCGTTGGATTAGGGTAACGATGCCCATATTATTTAGGGACGATGAACAGTTTATTATCTTTTTTGTTCATTATCCATCGTTCATTGCACCAAGCGGGCCTCCTGACCTTAACCAAAAGTCTATTTTCATTCAATGGGTTTCCGGACAACCTCATTCTGGATTCGGTCTAAAATGCCGTTGATAAAACTTCCAGAGTCCTCGGATCCATATCGTTTTCCGAGATCAATCGCTTCGTTAATGGTAACTTTAGGAGGAATCTCTTCACAGTAGAGGAGTTCAAAAAGAGCCATACGGAGGATATTTCGGTCAACCATGTTGATCCGGTCTAAACGCCAATTTTCTGAGTATTGTTCAATGAGCCGATCGAACTCTTGGCAATGCTCTAAAACACCCAGAACAAGACGTTTCAGAAATTCATCTGCCTCTTCATTCGGTGAAAAATGTTCTTGGAATCGGGTGAGGGCCGTGATGGCCTCCTGCTTTGTAATATTCAATTGGTAAAGAACCTGGAGGGCAAACTCCCTCGATTTTCTTCTTCTCCGCAAACTATCCTTTACCCTTTCCTATCTCCTTCACGAGATTAGCCATTTCGATGGCTGACATCGCCGCATCAAAACCCTTATTCCCGACTTTTGTCCCTGCCCTTTCAATCGCCTGCTCTATGGTATCGGTGATCAGCACCCCGAAGGAGATCGGAACTTCACACTCCAAAGTGAGGCTGGCAATTCCTTTGGTAACTTCATTAGCAATATAAGTAAAATGAGGAGTGGCTCCACGGATCACAGAGCCTAAACAGATGATGGCATCATATCGTCCGCTGTTGACCATCTTCTTTGCAATTAGGGGAATCTCAAAAGCCCCCGGAACTCGAGCTACCGCGCAATCCCCTTCCTCCGCCCCACTTCGCCGCAAGGCATCCATTGCCCCTTCCAGAAGTCGCTCACCAATAAAGTCATTGAATCGGCTTAAGACAATCCCGAACTTGAGTCCCTTGGCCATCAATTTGCCTTCGAAGGTCTTCACCATCTTCTTCTCCTTTCGTTGTTCGTGACTCGTGACTCGTGTTCCGTGATTCGTGAAACAACCTTTTCTTGATCACAAACCACTTCCACGATTCACCCACACGAAATACCTACTCTCCTGATTTGATAGAGAGCAGGTGACCCATCTTCTTTGCCTTCGCCTTGAGGTATTCGATATTCTCTTGATGGGGTTTTGTCTCGATCGGTACCCTCTCGATAACCTCAATGCCATATCCTTCCAGGCCGATGATCTTTCGAGGGTTGTTGGTCATCAGGCGAATCTTATGAAGACCAACATCCGCAAGAATCTGAGCCCCGATTCCATAATCCCTCATATCGGCCTTGAATCCCAACGCCTCATTGGCTTCCACCGTATCCTTCCCTGCATCTTGAAGACAATAGGCTCTCAGCTTATTGACCAATCCGATTCCTCTTCCTTCTTGCCGCATATAGACGATAACACCTTTTCCCTCTTTTTCTACCATCGCCATCGCCGTGTGAAGCTGCTCTTCGCAATCGCATCGCTTCGATCCGAATACATCACCGGTCAGACATTGGGAATGAACCCTTACCAGGACTTTGTCCTCTGGCTCGATCTCCCCTTTAACCAAGGCAATGTGGTGATAGGGATCCACATCGTTTTCATAGGCAATGGCTGTAAACACACCGCCATATTTTGTAGGAATGGTGGCCGTCGCAATTCTTCGAACCAGGGACTCTTTATTTAGGCGATATTTGATCAAATCGGCAATCGTGACGATCTTCAGCCCATGTTCTTTAGCAAAGATCTGAAGATCAGGCATCCTTGCCATCGTCCCATCATCCTTCATGACCTCGCAGATCACCCCTGCCGGCTTTAGCCCCGCTAATCTCGCTAAATCGACCGATCCTTCCGTCTGGCCGGTTCGGACCAAGACCCCTCCCTGTCTTGCTCTTAACGGAAATATATGACCGGGTGAGACCAAATCTTCGGGGCGGATATTTTCATCCACAGCCGTTAAAATAGTGGTTGCCCGGTCGGCCGCTGAAATGCCCGTGGTGACCCCTTTCCGTGCATCGATGGAGACGGTGAAAGCGGTCTGAAACCGTGATGTATTTTCAGAGACCATCATGGGGAGACGAAGCTCATTGAGTTTTTCGTCCGTTAATGAAAGACAAATCAATCCCCTTCCATACTTTGCCATAAAATTAATGGCCTCAGGCGTCACCTTCTCGGCGGCCATGGTGAGATCGCCTTCATTTTCCCGATCTTCGTCATCGACCAGTATCACCATCTTCCCCTGGCGGACATCCTCTAAGGCGGCCTCAATTCTATGTATCATTTAAACCTCTCCATCTCCTTTCGTAAAACCGTGCTCCATTAAAAAAGACAAATCTATATCACCAGATTTCCTGTCCGCACGGCCAAAAAGCTTTTCTACATATTTCCCTAAAACATCAGCTTCCACATTGACCCGATCCCCGACTTGTTTATCCATAAGAGTGGTTTTTCCAATCGTATACGGGATCAGGGTCATTTGAATCTCCCCTCTCTCATACTCATTCACCGTCAGGCTGATTCCATCAATAGCGATGGAGCCTTTTTGCACAACATACTTCGACACAGATTCTGGAATTCTAATCTTCAAAAGCAGGAAATCCCGTTCCCGCTTTTTCTCTACAATCACTCCAATCCCGTCGATGTGTCCAGTGACAATATGCCCGCCTAGGCGATCCGTCAGCCTCAGCGCTCTTTCCAAATTGACCTGGGCTCTTTCTGTCAACTCCCCCAATATCGTTTTTTGAAGAGTCTCTTGGGAAAGATCAAGTTCAATCACCTGTTCCTTCTTCTGAACAACCGTTAAACAAACTCCATTAATATTAATACTATCACCGAGTTGCACTTCTGTCAAATAAGGCGGCAATGCTACGGCCAGCCTTTTTTCTTCCCCCCGATATTCTACCCTCAACACCTTGCCTTTGTCTTCTATGATTCCGGTGAACATTACTCTGTTCCCTATCCTAAATATCCTTCTAAAAGTATATCTTCTCCCATCTTTCTTGTCTTAATTTCCTTTAGGGCTATTGCCTCTTGGAGGTTAGATACTCCTCTGCCACCAAAGATTCCCAGAGCCTGGTGATCACCGATCAATTTCGGGGAGAGAAAGAGAAGGAGCTTATCGATCAAACCTTCGTCCAAGAACGAGCCATTGACCTGACTTCCTCCCTCCACGAGAAGGCTCATCATCCCGATTTCCCTCAGCTTGGAGAGACATGACCTCAGATTAACCCTTCCCTCTTTGGAATCCACGATCAAGATCTGGACTCCTCTCTTCTCTAATCTTTCTACTCTATCCCTTGGCGCTAACTCTGTTGCAGCGATGATTGCTCTTGAAGGAGGGGTCCCAATCACTCTGGCTTCTTCTGAGATCTTCAAACGACTATCGAGAACAATACGATAGGGGTCTCTCCCTCCCCTGATCCTGGCTGTCAGCAGGGGATCATCTTTTAATACCGTCCCAATGCCCACAAGAACTCCATCGACTTGATCCCTTAATTTGTGGGCGAAACGTCTCGAAGTCTCTCCGGAAATCCATTTGGAATCACCATTTCGGGTAGCTATTTTACCATCCAATGTGACGGCAGCCTTTAAAATAACAAAGGGCTCTTTTTTCAAGATGTATTTGCAAAAGGCCTCGTTTAATCTCCGACACTCCTTTTCCAAAATCCCGACTTCAACATCGAGGCCGGCACTTCTCAGAATCTCAATCCCTTTCCCTTTCACCAATGGGTTGGGGTCCTCCATCCCAATGACCACGCGTTTCACGCCCGCTTCAACCACTTGCGGGGCGCAGGGAGGGGTCTTTCCGTAATGGGCGCAGGGTTCCAGATTGAGATAAAGGATGGCTCCTCTCGCTTCTTCTCTTGCCCGTTGGAGTGCGACGATCTCAGCATGAGCCTCTCCTGCTTTCGCATGATATCCTACCCCAACCATTCTGCCACCTTTCACTAAAATAGCACCCACCATAGGATTGGGTGAGGTTCTTCCTCTTCCCTTTTCGGCAAGACGGAGAGCTTGTTTCATCCATTGTTCATCATCCTTCATGGTAAACACAGGTTCGTGATGGTGATAGTGTTAGTGATCTGTACTCTAATCATTCTTTATCAATCACCACTGACCAGTCCCCAGCACTATTTCTTTTTGGCCTCTTCCTTATTCCCAAGGAGGTCCTTCAACTCATCGATGAATTCTTGGATGTCTTTGAACTGCCGGTAGACAGAGGCGAATCGAATATAGGCCACTCCATCCAAACGGTGGAGTTCCTCCATCACCCTCTCCCCAATCTCAGTGCTCTTGACTTCCCTTTCTCCTCCCTCCTGGAAATGGAGTTCGATGCGATTGACAATCTTTTCAATCACGTTAATACTGATCGGCCTCTTCTCGCAGGCCTTTTTCAGGCCGTTAAAGATCTTAAGGCGATTAAAAGGTTCTCTTCGGCCATCCCTCTTCACGACCAATGGAAGGGCATCCTCTGCCCTCTCGCTGGTGGTAAATCGTTTATGGCAGCCGAGACATTCCCTCCTTCGTCGAATGCTGTCTTTATCTTTTCCCAATCGGGAATCAACCACTTTACTATCGAGATGATTGCAAAAAGGGCATTTCATTTTATTCGATTGTGGAAAGTGGAAAGTTGAGAGTGGTTTTTCCTACACCCGCTTTCTACCCTCTACCCTCCGTTCTCGGTTGAACTTCTCAATTTTAACCCCTGACTCCCTTAACATCTCCTTGGCCAAGGAATCAGCATAGCCATCTTCGTAGACGACCTTCTCAATTCCTGCGTTGATGATCATTTTTGAACAAATAATACACGGGTGGTTGGTGCAGTAAAGGGTCGCTCCCCGAATCCCCACTCCGTGGTAAGCGGCTTGGATAATTGCATTCTGCTCACCGTGGAGGCCCCGGCAGAGTTCGTGTCGCTCCCCGGAAGGGATTCTTCGTTGCTCCCGAAGACAACCGATGTCCAAGCAGTGTTCCAGCCGGGAAGGAGCTCCATTGTAACCCGTGGCCAAGATTTTCTTGTCCTTGACGAGCACCGCTCCGACCTGCCTCCGCAGGCAGGTCGATCGCTTGGCGACGAGATGAGTGATGTCCATGAAATACTCTTCCCAAGAGGGTCGATGGGAAGAAACCTTTTTTTTCTCTTTCTCTTTCAAGGGTGAGCCGAAGACTGGAATATTGGAATACTGGAACATTGGAATATTGGGTTCGAATACGAATAGGAATCTCATTACCCATTATTCCAAAATTCCATTATTCCAAGGTCATTTGAAATTTTCTTTTTCGAGGGCTTCGATTTTTTCTATCCGTCTTTTATGCCTTCCCCCAGCGAAAGGGGTTTCCAACCAAACCTTCACGATTTCTTTTGCCAGGTCCTTCCCCACAATTCTACCGCCCATAATCAAGACATTGGCATCATTATGTTCCCGACTACAACGGGAAGAATAAAGATCGTTGGCCACGGCCGCTCTGATTCTTGGAAATTTATTCGCCACCATGGCCATTCCGATGCCGGTACCGCAGATGAGGATCCCCTTTTCCAATTCACCCCGAGAGACCTTCTCCGCCACCAACACTCCAAAATCAGGATAATCCACTGAATCTTCGTTGAAGGTACCCATGTCAATAGCTTTGACACCGAGGGATTTCAAAAAAGCCTTCAGTTCTTCTTTGAGCTCGAAGCCTGCATGGTCACAGGCCAACCCAATCTGCATGCGTCATCCTACAAATTTTTTGAAGATGAGCGTGGCATTGGTGCCACCAAATCCGAAGGCGTTAGACATGGCAACCTTTATCGGTTTTCGTCTTGCCACGTTGGGTACATAATCTAAATCACATTGTGGGTCGGGTTCCTCATAGTTAATGGTAGGTGGCATGATCCCATCCCGAATGGCCAAAATCGTGAAAATGGCTTCTGTGCTTCCGGCGGCCCCTAAGAGATGGCCGGTCATCGATTTGGTTGCACTGATGGGTACCTTTTTGGCGTGGTCGCCGAAGACCTTCTTAATGGCAACCGTCTCGGTCAAGTCATTCAGCGGCGTGGAGGTTCCATGGGCATTCATGTAATCCACATCCTCTGGCTTCAGCCCAGCATCTTTAATGGCCATCTTCATACATCGGACAGCACCGTCACCATCCGGGGATGGGGCAGTAATATGGTAGGCATCGCCCGTGTAACCATAGCCTGTCAATTCTCCATAGATCTTTGCTTTTCGCTTTAACGCAAACTGTAATTCTTCCAAAATAAGAATTCCTGCGCCTTCGGCTACAACAAAACCATCCCGATTCTTTTCAAAAGGCCGGCAGGCTTTCTCTGGCTCATCATTTCTCGTTGAAAGAGCCTTCATCGCATTAAACCCACCAATGGTGAGTGGGGTAATATTGGCTTCGGTCCCCCCTGAAATCATGGCTTCAGCATCTCCGTAAACAATCGCACGAAAGGCGTCCCCTATACAATGCCCCCCTGTCGCACAGGCTGTAACGACACATGTGTTTGGTCCTTTGGCGCCAAATTGGATAGCAATGTGGCCAGAGGCGAGATTGGCAATGAGCATCGGGATGAAGAATGGCGAGATTCGGCCCGGTCCCTTTTCCAAAAGGATTTTGTGATATCTTTCAATACTCGGTAATCCCCCTAAGCCTGTCCCCACGATCACCCCGATCCGCTCAGAGGTTTCCGCAGTGATGGCCAATTGGGAATCTTCCAGGGCCTCCTTGGTGGCAGCGAGGGAATACTGAATGAAGAGATCCATTTTTTTGATCTCTTTCTTATCGATGTATAACTCTGGATTGAAGTCCTTGACCTCCCCTGCAATCTTCGTCTCAAACCCGTTGGTATCGAACCGGGTGAGGGGACCAATGCCTGACTTTCCTTCACAGACATTTTTCCACGCCGTTTTGACTCCAATTCCAATGGGGATCACCAACCCCATTCCCGTGACAACAACCCTTCTTCTCAATATCTCATCCCTCCTTCAGCATATGCCGGGTGAGAACCCTTACTGGGCGACATGGGATTGGATATATTCGATAGCATCTCCAACGGTTAGGATCTTCTCTGCCTCTTCGTCGGAGATCTCTATATTGTATTCCTCCTCCAAAGCCATGACCAACTCGACTAAATCGAGAGAATCCGCTCCCAAGTCATCAACGAATTTAGCCTCTGGAGCCACCTCGTTTTCATTGACACCCAATTGCTCTACGATAATCTCTTTGACCCTCTTCTCAATGGACATTTAATCACCTCCTTATAATATTAATGGAATGATGGAAAACTGGAATGCTGGAATAATGGGATAAACCTAAACCATCATTCCACTATTCCATTATTCTATATTGCCTGCTCCTTACATATAGATGCCACCGTTCACATTTAACACCTGACCGGTAATATAATTCGATTCTTCGGAAACGAGGAAAAGGACGGCTTCGGCTACGTCCTCAGGCTTACCTAATCGCTCCATGGGAATCAACCTTTTTAATTCCTCCTTCGCTTTCTCTGGAAGAACCTCGGTCATCGGGGTTTCGATATAACCGGGAGCAATGGCATTAATATTGATCCCTCTCTGGGCGAACTCCCTTGCGATGGTTTTCGTCAGACCGATCACCCCTGCCTTGGAGGCAGAATAGTTCGCCTGTCCGGCATTCCCCATCTCTCCCACCACTGAGGCGATATTGACAATCTTTCCGCTTCTCTGTTTCGCCATGTGTCGGACAACCGCCTTGGTACAATGAAACGTCCCCTTCAGATTAACATTGAGGACTGCGTCCCAATCCTCCTCTGTCATCCTGAGGATCAGTTTATCACGGGTGATTCCGGCATTATTCACTAAAATATCAATCTTTGCAAATTTTTCTAAGATGACATCCACCAGTCGCTCTACATCATTCCAATTGGCCACATCCACTTTAACCGCCAGGGCTTTTCGTCCAATCAAATTAATCTCGTTTGCCGTCTCTTCGGCTTTCTCCAGATTGATATCCGAGACAACTATATCGGCACCGTTTCGAGCCAGGAGCAGGGCAACTGCTTTTCCAATCCCCTGAGCCGCCCCGGTGACCAAAGCCACTCTCCCTGTCAGTTTCAATCTTCCCTCCCTAATTCAAGAGAGCAATCTCCTCTCTTTGCCCCTTGAGACTGTTTCGTAAAAGGCATTGTAAAAAAAATGTCATGCTGAACTTGTTTCAGCATCTAACAAAATCAAAGACTTAACAGACCCTGAAACGAGTTCAGGGTGACAAAACTGCGGTTCCCGTACAATCTCTTGGGGAGAGAGTAAATTGAGCCTTATGATATCTTTTTTAAAGTTTGGAGATCTTCTAAATTCTTACTCTCTATGCGGCTATCGATCCGTTTCATCAAACCTGAGAGTACCTTCCCAGGCCCTATTTCCAAAACCTGTTCAATCCCTTTTTCGATCATCTTTCTCATGGACTCTTCCCAACGAACAGGGCTCGATACCTGAGCCACCAATAATCCTTTCACTCTATCTTTTGCAGTGTTGATCTCTGCCTCGACATTTGTCACGACCGGGATCTTCAGATCGGCAACGGAGATCTCCTCCAACGCTTTTCCCAAACGCTCCCCTGCTGGTTTCATAAGGGGAGAATGGAACGGAGCGCTGACGGGAAGGAGGACTGCTTTCTTCCCTTCTTGTTTTACTCTCTCGATCGCCCGTTCGACCGCTTTCGAATGACCGGCAATGACGATCTGACCCGGGCTATTAAAATTGGCAGGGGTAAGAATCTCTCCTGACGATATTTCTTCACAAAGCTTTTCAACCTGTTCCCGCTCCATACCGAGGATAGCTGCCATGGCCCCTTCTCCCACAGGAACAGCCTCCTGCATAAATTTACCGCGGAGATGGACAATCCTTACTGCTTCGGAAAAGCTCAGCGCTCCAGAGGCGACCAAAGCACTGTATTCTCCAAGGCTATGTCCCGCAGTGAAATGGGGAGCCGTCCCTTTCTCCGCCTGGAGCACTTTCAGTGCGGCAATGCTCGTCGTCAGCACGGCAGGTTGGGTATTCTCGGTCAGCTTCAGCGCTTCCTCAGAACCCTCAAAACAGAGTGCAGAAATTGAAAAATGAAGAGTATCCTCCGCCTCCTCAAAGATCTTTTTTGCCACACTGAAATTTTCAAAGAGCTCTTTTCCCATCCCCACATACTGGGATCCCTGCCCTGGGAAAATAAAAGCGATTGACTTCATCGGGGTCCTTTCTTCCCGGCGTATTCCTTGTTCAATTCCAAACCGATGGCATTCCGCTGGATCTGATTCGTCCCTTCATAGATCTGGAGAATTTTTGCATCCCGCATCATCTTCTCAACGGGATAATCTCTCATATACCCATAGCCTCCGAAGATTTGAACCGCATCGGTGGTCACTTTCATAGCGACATCGCTGGCAAAGACCTTAGCCATTCCGGAGACTTTTGAAATCTCTTTGGGATTTTCCGATTGATCAATATAGCGGGCGATAGAATAAACCAATGCCCTTGCGGCCTCTACGAGAGTAGCCATATCGGCTAACATGTGTTGAACC
>Ga0256868_10000377_pt1 | contig 26608 bp, 22 predicted proteins | sample RVTome_13_FD_187341 | JGI IMG/M metagenome (GOLD analysis project Ga0256868, IMG submission 187341) | Soil microbial communities from uranium-contaminated site in the Upper Colorado River Basin, Wyoming, United States - RVT92D227 HiSeq ...
ACCCTTTGCTTTGAAAGGCTTAAGGGTTCATTTTTAAGCGATACCCTACACCGAGTTCCGTTAAAATATAACGGGGGCGGTTTGGTTCTGGTTCGATTTTCCCCCGCAGATTGCTTATATTAACCCGCAGCAAATGCGGTTGTTCCATATAAGCTGGTCCCCATATCTGCCGAAGGATTTGGCTATGGGTAAGCACTTTTCCAGCATGATTAACTAGTAGCCGCAAAAGATCATACTCGGTTGCCGTAAGCTGTACTTCTTTCCCTTGAACGAATACTCGGCGATGTTCCAGATCAACTTCCAAGCCATCCACTTTGTAAACGGGCTCCGGAGATTGCTGGATTGATTTTCTGAGCGCAACACGCATCCTAGCAAGGAGCTCTCCAATCCCGAAAGGTTTGGTTACGTAATCATCGGCCCCGGAATCCAAGGCCTTAACCTTGTCATCTTCCCGGTCCCGGACAGACAATATGATCACCGGCACCTTCGTCCATTCCCGCAATCGACGGAGCACTTCAATCCCATCCATATCTGGTAAACCCAGGTCTAAAATGATGAGATCGGGCCGGATGGCTATCGCAGCCATCAATGCTTCTTTCCCACCCCCTGCAGTATGCACCGAGAATTCTGCTGAACTCAGAGCGTTTTTTAGAAAGCGCTGGATCGTCTTTTCATCATCAACGACCAAGACCCTCGGTAAGTTTTTATCTATATTCTCCGTAGTCATGTTCCTTGATCCCAAGTCTGAGATTTATTTCCCGTCTCCGCAATAGTGAACGGAAGAGTAAAAACGATTTTTGCTCCCCCTCCTGGGCGGTTTTCAGCCCAGATTCTTCCTTCATGGGCCTCAACGATACCTTTACTAATGGCCAAGCCTAAGCCAGTCCCGCTGACCTTTTCAGTGCGGCTTAAACGGAAAAATTTATTGAACACCTTTGGGAGATACTCTTCTGGAATTCCGGGCCCTTGATCTCCAACTTCGATTTCCAGCATGTTTTCACGGATTCGCGCGGCAACTTCAATAATGCCATCCGGAGGGGAATATTTAAGGGCGTTGTCCAGCAGATTGATCAAAACCTGAGCCATGAGGACGGAATCCATGAGGATGAGAGGAAGGTTTGGGGGTATATTGATTTTGACTTCTCTTTCTTTCAGGCTTGGCTCTAATGAAGCCAGGCATGAACCCAAAAGGTCCTGGACATCGTAGGGTTCCTTTTTTATTTTGAGCGCTCCGGCTTCTAGGCGGGTTATATCCAGAAGATTCCTGACAAAACGGTCCATTCTTCCAGCCTCTTCCCAGGCCAGGTCGATTAGCTCACGCCTCGACTCCACATCTGGGAAATTCCCTTCATAGCGCAGACTGCTCAATGCCCCCGTAATGGAAGATAAGGGTGTGCGCAGATCGTGGGAGATCGAGTTGAGGAGAGACCTCTCCAATTTTTCGGTAGCTTGCAGAAGCTGTGCTTGTTCAGCTGTTTGGGCCAGATAAACTCTCTCAATGGCCAGAGCAGCCTGGCTGGAAAGGGCTTCGAGCAGTCGATGGCCATCCCGGGCTAAGCCTTCCGCAGAGTTTTTCAATTTCATCCCCATGACCCCTACAACTCTACCGCCAGTCTGTAAGGGAATGTACAATAACTCAGCGGATGAAAGCGTATCGGTTCCTCTCCCGGCCATTTGCCCATTCCGAAAGGTCCAGAGTGCTATAGATTTCTCTTTTTCTCCCAGCGAAAAACCGGTAGAGCTGGCTTGTAGGTTCAACGATTCTCCTGCGGGAAGCAGGATGGCGATTTGCGCATCTATGGTCTCGCTGACATGCCGGATTACGGCATTCAAAATATCACTCAGACCAACCGCGGAGGCTAAATCCCTACTTAAGGCATAAATAGTTGTGGTCTGAGCTTCCCGGACTCTTATAGTCTCTGTTTGCCTTCTCGCCCGCGCTACTAACGTGCTAATTACAGCACCCACTATAAATAATCCTGCAAAGGTAATTAAATATTGTGTGTCCGCAACCGCAAAACTGAAATAAGGGAGGATCAGGAAAAAATCAAAGGCCAATACACCCAGGAGGGCGGTGAGCAAAGCCGGTCTGAATCCCAGGCGGAGGGCGGCCACAACTACCGCCAGAAGATAAAACATGATCATATTGGTAGGCGAAAGGAATTTAGCTGCAATTTCGCTAACTAGGGTTGCTCCGGCAACCAGCAATAGACTGGTGAGGTAGCTACGCCAAGGCACTTTGGCTGATTGCTGGGTAATTGTTTTTTCTTTTTTTACAAATCCCTCGCTTACGACATAAACATCGATTTCCTTGCTCCGCCTCAGGAGCTGGTCCATAAAAGAACCCCGCAACCATTCCTGCCAGCGAGACCGAGTGGTACGGCCAATAATCACTTTGGTGATTTTATGCTTCCGGGCATAATCGATCACGGCATCCGATGCGGAATCCGCCTTCAGGGTGATTACTTCTTTTGCTCCAAGGTATTCAGCACGTCGCAATTCGCGCCAAATGCGTTCGCGATTTTCCTGGGTTAACTTGTCGTCGTCTGTGGTTTCCACGTAAAGGGTATACCACTCCGTTTTTAACTCTTCAGCAAGCCGGCGCCCGGTGCGGATTAGCCGCTCACTATTGGGGCTGCCGCTGATACAAACCAGAAGGCGCTCCGTAACTGGCCAAAGGCCGGGGGTAGAATAGGTCTGCAGATATTCCCGCATCTGCTCATCGACGCGATTGGCCGCCCGTCTTAAGGTTATTTCCCGTAAGGCGATCAAATTACCTGACTCAAAAAACCCCTGCATAGCCCGAGCGGCCTGTTCCGGAATGTAGACCTTTCCTTCACGAAAGCGCTGTAGTAGTTCCTCCGGTGGTAGGTCAACTACTTCAATTTCCGCGGGTTCATCTAACACCCGGTCGGGAACGGTTTCCTGCTGGATCACCCCGGTGACCTGGGCTATGATGTCCCGAAAACTCTCCAAATGTTGGATATTAAGAGTTGTATATATATCGATGCCGACCTTAAGGAGTTCTTCAATATCCTGCCAACGCTTGGGATGTCGGGATCCAGGCGCATTGGTATGAGCATGTTCGTCCACAAGAGCAAGCTGCGGCTTACGGGCCAAAACGGCATCCAGGTCCATCTCGGAAATTTTCACCCCGCGATACTCGACCTGTTTCCTGGGAATTATTTCCAATCCCTTTAAAAGGGCCTCGGTTTCAGCCCGACCGTGGGTTTCGACAACGGCAACTACCAAATCTATACCTTCGTCCCTCCGGCATCGGGAGGCTTCTAACATTGCGTATGTTTTCCCCACGCCAGCGGCATAACCAAGGAAGATCTTCAGTTTTCCCCGGGCTTTCTGCGCCTCTTTGGCCTGAACTCGGGCTAAAAGGGCATCGGGATCAGGTCGACATTCATCCTTCATCCTTCGTACCTCCCTTTAGCAGCAGAAATCCTCTTTGGAAAATTAGCACTGGTGTTATCCTTGAAAAGTTTGTCTGATTTGCAATGCACCCATCTTTCCAGATGGTTTGAAACTATTTTACCCCTAAAACGAAAGGATAGATAGGGGAGGAAATCGCTCCTTTTCCGAGTTCGCCAAAGTCGATTCAGATATTTATTCTTTCATCAATTGCTCCCGATGGCTTGGAAGTCGGTCCAGGGCGAGGTTCAGTTTTAAAACATTCACCCTGGGTTCCCCCAGAAAACCCCACTGGCGCGGCTCTGTGAACTGTTCAACGAGGCGAAAAACCTGGTCTTCTGACATCCCCCTGACACGTGCCACCCTGGGGACCTGATATGAGGCTGCGGCAGGGCTGATATGCGGATCAAGACCGCTCCCCGAAGATGTCACCAAGTCGATAGGAATGGGGGACTTGTTTTCGGGGTCGGCTGCTTGCAAGGCCTGTACGCGGGCTCTTGCCGCCCCTGCCAGAGCGGGATTCGAGGGACCGAGATTCGAGCCGGACGAAGAAGCAGCGTTATATGGAAAATCGGGAGTCGAGGAAAAACGTCCCCAGAAGTATTTTTGATCCTTAAATGGTTGGCCAATAAGCTCAGAGCCAGCCAGTTGGCCATCTATGCGGATGATGCTTCCGCCAGCCTTGGCTGGAAATATCCACTGGGCTACAGCCGTCACGAATAGGGGATAGATCAATCCGGTCAAAATGCTGAGCATAATGAAAACCACAATTATGGGTCTAAGCTTGTCAATCATTTTTTCAATCCTTTCTTTCTACCCCCTCAAAAGATGTTTAAGCCAATCCTAAAGCGACTAAAACCAGATCAATCAACTTTATTCCGATGAATGGGGCGATGAGTCCACCAATTCCATAAATCAGCAAATTGTTCCTCAAGAGCCGCGCAGCGCCGAGAGGACGATAAGGTACACCCCTCAAGGCGAGGGGGATCAAGGCTACAATGATCAAGGCATTAAAGATGACTGCGGAAAGGATCGCACTCTGGAGGTGCATAAAATTGAGCGCTTCGAGTGCAGGATAGGTGGAAGCGAAGGCGGCTGGGATGATGGCAAAATACTTGGCCACGTCGTTGGCGATGCTGAAGGTCGTCAGTGCCCCTCGGGTCATCAGGAGCTGCTTGCCAATTTCCACGATCTCAATGAGCTTCGTGGGGTTGCTGTCCAAGTCAATCATATTGGCGGCTTCCCTTGCGGGCTGCGTCCCCGTATTCATGGCTACGGCGACATCCGCTTGAGCGAGGGCAGGAGCATCGTTGGTCCCATCGCCGGTCATCGCCACTAACCGCCCACTGGCTTGGTACTGGCGAATCAGGTTTAATTTGTTCTCGGGTGTAGCCTGGGCCAGGAAATCATCGACTCCTGCTTCCGCAGCAATTGCTGCCGCGGTCACCGGGTTATCCCCCGTGATCATCACTGTACGGATCCCCATTCGTTTCAGCTTAGCAAAGCGCTCACGAATTCCTCCTTTAACCACATCCTTCAGGTGGACCACCCCCAACGCCTCCTCATTGCGGGCGACAACAAGTGGCGTTCCGCCTGAACGGGAGATGCGGTCGAGTGCGTCATGGAGTTCCCTGGGAACTCTTTGGCCGTTGCTCTCCGCATGAGCAATGATTACATCAGCAGCCCCTTTGCGTATTTTGAGACCGTTGATATCCACTCCGCTCATTCGGGTCTGAGCGCTGAAAGGTATGAACTTCATGCCTGGCCCCTCGGCCGGTCCCAGGGTGCGCCCTCGCAGCCCGTATTTTCCCTTAACCAGAATCATAATGCTTCTGCCCTCGGGCGTCTCATCCGCCAGAGAAGCGAGTTGGGTGATCTCGGCCAATTCGCGTATTCCGATATCGCCAATGGGAATCAACTCCACTGCCTGACGATTCCCTAAGGTGATGGTTCCGGTTTTATCGAGGAGCAGAACATCCACATCGCCAGCTGCTTCCACAGCCCGCCCGGAGAGAGCGATTACATTTCGGCTAATTAACCGGTCCATGCCGGCGATACCGATGGCACTGAGCAGCCCGCCAATCGTGGTTGGGATCAAACACACAAGGAGGGCCACCAGCACAGTGATCGTAACAGGAACCCCTTTGCCAGCTGATTTCACACTATACAAAGAGAAAGGCAGAAGCGTTGCGCATACCACCAAAAAGACAATGGTAAATCCTGCCAGCAGGATATTGAGGGCAATCTCATTAGGAGTCTTCTGCCGTTTTGCCCCTTCCACCAGCCCAATCATTCGGTCCAGGAATCCATAACCGGGATCGGCGCTCACCCGGACAATCAGCCAGTCGGAGAGAATCCTTGTACCTCCCGTAACCGCACTCCGATCTCCTCCTGATTCACGGATCACTGGGGCACTCTCTCCTGTGACAGCACTTTCATCAACAGAGGCAATTCCTTCCACAATTTCCCCATCGGCGGGAAGGGTATCCCCCGCTTCAGCAAAATATAGGTCACCTTGGCGTAGGTCTGTTGAAGAAACCAAGGAATAATCCTTGCTCTCCGGTTTAAGATTCCCATCTATGCCATAACCCGTAGGTAGTTTCTTGGCTTGGGTTTGTTTGCGCATCCGCCGCAAGGCTTCAGCCTGAGCTCTTCCTCTTCCCTCGGCCAGCGCCTCGGCAAAATTGGCAAAGAGCACTGTAAACCATAACCACAACGAGATAGCCCCAATGAAGCCTGCAGAAGCCTCCCCCTTCCCTAAAAAGGCTTGAATCCAGAAAACCGTTGCCATGATACTTACCACCTCAACCACGAACATCACGGGGTTGCGAACCATTTTTCGGGGGTCAAATTTCTTCAAGGCCTCAAGCAGGGCGCGCTTATATAATTTGAATGAATAAGTCTGCTTTTTCAAGGTGACGTTCCCTTTCATTCATTTCCCCCGTCTTCAAACGAAATCGCTTCAAGACGTGGGCGATTCATGACCCTGGACACATCAATGAAGCAGCAAATGTTCGACAATAGGACCGAGGGCCAATGCCGGCAAAAAGCTCAAAGCTGCGACGGTAACGACGACGCCAATGAGCCAGCCGATAAACAAAGGCGTATGAGTTTCGAGAGTGCCGGAGCTGGCCGGAACTATTTTCTTCATAGCCAGGGATCCGGAAATTGCCAGCACGGGGATAAGAATCCAATACCGACCAAACAACATGGCGATTCCCAATGCTGTGTTATAGAAGGGTGTATTGGCATTCAGGCCAGCAAAGGCACTGCCATTGTTGCCGACCGCCGAGGAAAAGGCATAAAGAATTTCGCTGAAGCCATGGGGGCCGGGGTTCAAGACGGAGGAAACCCCTGCTGGCAAAAGCACGGCAACCGCTGTTCCCAGGAGGGGCAGAAGCATGGGAACAAGGATAGCCAAAGACGCCATTTTCATTTCGTAGGATTCGATCTTTTTTCCCAGATACTCCGGTGTACGGCCAACCATCAGTCCAGCAACGAAGACGGCAATGATCACATAGACCAGCATGCCGTAAAGGCCTGATCCAACTCCTCCATAAATGACTTCGCCAATTTGAATCAACCACATCGGCACCAGCCCACCAAGGGGGGTGAAGGAGTCCTGCATGGAGTTGACCGAACCATTAGAAGCCGCGGTTGTAGCAGTGGCCCAGATGGCCGAATTCACAATTCCATTCCTTACTTCCTTCCCTTCCATATTGCCTTCGGGGGAATAGGCATCACTGGGTTGGTTGCCCGAGACTATTTTGGCTAAAGCAGGATTTCCCCTGAGCTCGCTCCACAGGGTTATAGATAAGAGGGCGCAAAAAACGATCGTCATGGCGGCGAGCACGGCCCACCCTTGCCTCGTATCCCCCACCATCCTGCCGAAGGTGTAGCAAAGGGCGGCCGGGATTAAAAGAATGGACAGCATCTCCAGAAAGTTCGCCAGAGGGGTAGGGTTTTCGAAAGGATGGGCGGAATTGGCATTGAAAAAGCCGCCGCCATTAGTTCCGAGTTGCTTGATGGCGATTTGCGAAGCTGCCGGCCCGAGTGGCAGAACCTGCTCCTTTACGATCACTGTTTCGGTCACTGGATTACCCTGGGCATCTTTGATAGGTTGACCGGTTGCATCTATCTTGGGTTTTTCGTAACTGGTGGGTTGGATCAATCCTACTGGTTGATAGGCACGAAAGTTTTGCACCGCTCCCTGTGAAACCAAGACTAGCGCCAGAACAATGGAAAGAGGGAGAAGAATGTAAAGCGTGCTTCGTACCATGTCTGTCCAGAAATTCCCGATCCCCTTGGCCGTTGATCGGGCAAAGCCGCGAATAAAAACCACCAGCGCCGCCATACCCGTTGCTGCCGACAAAAAGTTCTGGACCGCCAACCCTAACATTTGGGTGAGATAACTCATCGTGGTCTCACCCCCGCAACCCTGCCAGTTGGTGTTGGTGGCAAAGCTCACCGCCGTATTAAAGGCTGAGTCTGGCGAGACAGCCCCGAAGCCCATGGGATTAAGGGGTAGCCAGCCTTGAAAGCGCTGGAGGGCGTATACCGTGAAAAAGCCGAGCAGATTGAAAAGTAAAAGTATTATGGTGTATTCCTTCCAGCTCATGTCGGTATCGGGGTTCACTCGCCCCACGCGGTAGATGAGTCGCTCCACCGGACCCATCAGGGGATGGAGAAAAGTCCGTTCTCCCTGGTACACACGGGCGATAAAAGAGCCTAGGGGTTTCACCAACGCCAGCAGGACAGTCAAATAAAGAATGACTTGTAACCAGTCAAAAAAGTTCATGAGAAATCCTCCGGCTTCAGGAGAGCCCAAAATAGATAAATGATAAGCCCCAGAGCAACGAGCCCGGAAATGAGATACAAGGGGTTCATGAAATTACCTCCGCAGTCGTTCACACGCCCTTATAAGCCAATTACTGGCCAGGAAAAAGATTAAGATCGCACCGATTAAAACCAAATCTTCCATTTGGCTTCCTCCTCCGCTATCCTTCATGTTTAATCTTAATCATTTGAAAATTAATTTTGCCTCAATATTTCCATTAAAAAGGTCAAAAATGCGTCAATTTAGACGCTGCATCTTGGATTTCTTAGGGGAAATGTGATTCGTATGACGGAAGTTAGGTATATTCTAAAGTGGCGCTGCTTCAACTGCTAAAAGCAGGGGGATTCTTTCATTTTTTCCGAAGATTTACATAGGAATGTTTTCCGACAAAGATGTGGAGCTTATTTAACTGCGCTCCACGAAGTAAGGAGATTTTCCTAAACGCTGCGAGAGGGTGCATCACAAATGAGGATTTAAATCTTTTTGCCAAAGAGAGAAGATTTCGGATTCTCCTCAAGGCGAGCTCTCGTTTCTCTTTGGCAAGGGCAATATTTCCTGCAGCAAAATATTGTTCCGGGAATGGACGGGGGTTTTCTTTGCTATAACAATAATATTCCCGCCACGCTTCATCAAATTGTTGAAGAGTTTTTCCTTTTAAGTATGTCCTAAATTTGAGATAAGCTTTTTCATGCCCTGGAAATGCACTTTTCAGAAATTCAAAGGCATCTCCTTTTCCTTGACTTAAATCCTGAACTTCATCTATGAAAGCTTCCAAAAACTTCTCCGCAGCAAGGAGCCGGGGTCTCTGCCTATTTTTTTTAATCGAGAGATAAATCCGAATTAAAATTAGCAACAGCCCTGCCAAGGGAATAATACGTTCTGTCTGCATTCAAGAAGCCTTCCCATCCTTGGTTATGACTTATATTCTTAAAATAGCTCAGGATACTTTCGCCTAAATATAGAAGGATCAGGTTGGTCTAAACAAGAAAGATACTCCGAAATAGGTTTTGATATTTCCCCTTTTTCTCCTCTGACATCTTTTAAATCCCAGTTTTTTGATTCTATATCCTGCTTAAGTGATAAAAGCCGTTCAGAAAGCGATTTTCGGGTTAGTTTATTGGGAAAATTCTGCATTACATTTGATGCCATGTTAGATAAATCCTCTATCATTAATTTTCTTTGCTTTTCCCCAGCAACTTTTGCTGAAACTAATGCTGCCCATCGAGCATCTTCTTCTCCCTTGAGAACGTATACTCTTACGGCATCAACAAAATAATCATTGATCCTTTTTGAATACCTGAATAACAAATTTTTTAAAAAGGTCATTATTACACCTCATCAGTAGTAGGTTCGTTAACTAAAGATTTTGCGATTGCCAAATTCAAGGCATTGACTCACCAACTGCACCACTTTTAATAATTAATTTTAACCATTTGGATATCAATTCGGTCTCAAAAAATCCCTAAAAAGCGTCAAGAAAACGTCAATTTTTATCGCCTTTTTTATCATGGATTTCTGAGGGGAGCAGGCAATTACCAGAGCAGTTTTGTTAATTTTTTAGTTGGTCTGGGATTTGTAAGGTAGGAAGTTGAAGAATTGTTAAATCGCCATAATCAATTTTTCCCGTGAAGTGGTTTGAATATCTTGCCAATATCTGCGCTTCTCAAAAATTCAATATTTGGGAATCAAATCGAATCTTTGCCACGATCGGCATTTCGATGGATTTATTATATGTTGTAAGCTCACGTCGCAATTTTCGCCCCAGAGTTGTGAGATCAATTCTCGTCTATTGCAAATAAATAACTCTTGAGAATTAAGGAGAGGGGGAAGTTTTCCCCCTCCCAATCTAATATTTTATCTTCCTATCCCTTTTTCATTTTGCCTGGATTACAGCAGGGCTCGAACGGCATTCAGGATTCGGTCATAGTCCGGCTCTTGGGCGATTTCCGGCACCAGCTCCACATAGCGAATGATGTCCTGATCATCGACGATGAAGACCGACCTGGCCAGAAGCTTAAGTTCCTTGACCAGCACGCCGTAAGCCAAACCAAATGAATGGTCCCGGTAATCTGAAAAAGTTTTAACCTTCTCCACTCCCGCCGCCGCGCACCAGCGCGCCTGGGCAAAAGGTAAATCCATGCTGATGGTCAGGATGGCCACGTTCTGCGGCAATTTATCGGCCTCTTGGTTGAACCTGCGGGTCTCCGTGTTGCATACCGGAGTGTCCAGGGACGGAACGGCGGTGATGATTTTGATTTTACCTTGGTAGGATTCCAGGGTCGCAGGTTGCATCGAGTTGTCTAATACCTTAAAATTGGGAGCCTTATCTCCCACCTTTACTTCTTCGCCCAACAGGGTCAAGGGGTTTCCCTTGAAAGTCACCAGTCCCGGCCGTTCTTTTTCCGTGGGCATAACCTTGGCTGCAAATTCTTTAACTTGGGCTTGGAGCTCAAAGATTTTGCCTTCGGCGGCCTTCCGGTATTCTTCAAGTTCCGTAACTTTTCCCCGGAGCGCCTTGCTTTTTGCTTCTAATTCTTCCTTTAATTTTTTGACCTCGGCATCGGCCTTACTTTTCATTTCCAGGATGCTCTGGCTCGTCTTTTCTTTTAGAGCGGAGACTTCCCTCCCCGCTTGGGCCATCGTTTCTCTAAAAGTTTTTTGGCTTTCTTTGATGATCTTTTCCTTTTCGGCCAATTCCTTCCTGATGTTCTGGATCAAGGAATCCTTCTGTTTGGCAACCGTTTTGGCCCTCTTTTCGGCTTCGGTCATTAACCTTTTGGCTTCGGTTCCCGCCTTGTTTTTGAGTTCAAGAAGACTCTCTTTGGCTTTTTGCAGCAGACTTTTTTTGCTGGCGGCAATTATTTTTTCTTTTCGGGCCAGTTCATCCTTAAGTTTCTTAATCAGGGCTTCTCTTTGGGAGATCAACCTCTTCGCCTTCTCTGCACTCTTCTTGGCCATTTTCTCTTTCAACCCCGCAATTTCTCTCGTGGCCTTCTTGACGGTTTTTTTCAGCGATTTTTTAACCCCATTCCCCTTCTTCTTCAACCCTTGCTTTGCGCGCCTTACCGTTTTCATACTTTTGCCCTCCTCTCTCATTATACTTTTCACCCCTAACTTTTCTTTAGACCTTGCCATAATTTCTTTCTCTTTTCAATAGGATTTCCAAACCATTAAAAGCCCCACCCCGTAGATAAGGGCGGACAGGAAAAAAACCGCCTGAAATCCCCAGGCCAAGGCTAGGATCACGGGGAGAATGGAACCCAATACGGAGGCGCACCCGTTCGCACACCAGGCCCAAGGGACCCCCAAGGGCCATCGCTCACCAATCAGCCGGATCCCCAAGGGAAACGGTATACCCATCAGTAACCCGAGCGGGCCTATGATAAGGATCGTAAGTACCTGGCGCAAAAGAAGGGGTTGCCCCTGAAAAAAAGACAGGATCTGCGGCAACAGCAGGGCGTAAAGGAATAAAAAGCTTATGATGAGGGGAAGAATAAGCTTCAGGCCTCGAGACGCGCACGGATCAATTCTCAGGGAAAGACGGCTCCCGAACCCGGCGAAAATGAGCAAGGAAAAGATAACCAAGGAGACTGCATATACGGGGTGGCCAAGGAAGAGGATGAATTTTTGAATCAGGGAGATTTCCACAAACATGAAGCCAAGACCCAGGGAGGCGAAGTAGGTCAACCAGGAAAATGGTTGCCCTCTCTGGATGGTTTGATTTTGCTCTCTCCACCGGCCGAACATCACGGGAAGGACAATGAAAAGAAAACTGAGGAAAAGAGCCAGGAAAAAGACAACCGGAACCAAGTATCCACCTTCGATAAGCATTGGCCACTTCTCTCCAGCCAGACGGTAGATTGCGGCTAAATGCCCCCAGCGGAAATAATGATGGAAGAACGGGCGATCATCCGTGGCCGGGCTAAGATCGAAAGGATATTCCTCGTAAAAACTTTTTCCCTCCTGGAGCACTCTTTGTACGCCCTGAAAGTAAAGGGGTGTAGCAAACCGGTTATAAACATTCGCTTCTTCCTGGTGCATTCCGGGATAATAGACTAAATCAAAACGCAATTTCTGGCAGAAGGCTCGAAGAGCTTGGCTCTCTTGAAAAACCACAGCATCTTTTTTTATCAGGAGGGTCAAAGTTCCCCAGGAACGGAAAGCCAAAAGATGATTACCGGGGGTCTTGCCCATCCGCTCCAGGGCCTCTTTGACGACTGCAACCAGACGGAGTTCCCCCCGCGGGGGAGGAAGGAGGTAGAGGCTTACCGCAATGAACCCCCCGGGCTTGAGGGCTTGCCAATAATCCAAAAAAGCTTCCGTGGTCAACCGGTAGTCTTCGTGCAAACTGGCCAATCCCGTGGAAGAAGCCCCCAAACTTTCGGTTAAAGGAAGGACGATGAGATCGAAAGGGAGGAGGTTTCTGCGCACAAAACTTCGGCCATCATCAATGACCACCTTGATTTCCTTGGCGAGGTAAATTCCCCCGGAATATTCCCGATAGTCTCCTTGAAGCAACTCTACCACCGTGGGGTTGACCTCCACGGCCACGATTTCTTCGGTGTGGTGGTGCAGAGCGTTGAGCACCTCCAGTCCGCCCAGCGGCTCAAAGATCAAAACCCGCTTGGGTTGGATGATCTGATAGGGAAAAGAGGAGGGAAGAAAATCGATAAACTTAAGATCAGGTTTCTCGTCGCCATTCCGGCGGAACCGGGTTATGGCATTCAAACGATCGGCGTCTACCGTAAGGCCTAATTGCGGCGGGAGGGCTTCCCGGTACTCAAGGCTTAACCCCGGAGCTGTACGGGCAGCCGGGCTTTGCAGGACATCGACTCTGGAGAAAGCATTCCACCGGGTTTCCAACAATTGCGCGCCGGGAAAGAGAAGGGCGGTGCTCAATCCTTTGTAGGGAGAGAGACGCAAGTTCAGGAAAGGGGGTTCCCCCAACAGGAAAAATAAGAGGAGGCCAATCCATGCCCATTGGAACAGGGGGAAAAATGGATTCGTTTTCCTCTTCCATCCAAAGGCCAGGGAAGCCAGACCGCCCAGGAGACAAGAGAATAAAAGGGTGCCAGGCCCGCCAAAGATCCCGAAGAGGCCGAGGACAAGAAGACACCCCAGGGCAGCACCGGTCAGGTCGAAAAAATAGAACTTTCCCGCAAGACTACTCCACCGGGCCAGAGCCGAAGAGATGGCCAATCCCGAGAAAAAAAAGGGAAGAGAAAAAATTAGATAATACAAAAAAACATAAAGAAATTGCCAGTGATCCCAGGAGATGCGGGCGATATCAAAGGGGATGAAATTGCTGATGACATAAGCGAACAGCGCGCTGAAAGAAAAAAACCAGGAAACCAGGACCAAGGTCTGGGGGGCCTCCCGGTTAAGGAGCCAAGGAAAGGAGGAAAGAAAAGACCCGCTGGCCCCATATCCCAAAAGAGCCATGCTCACAACCATGAAAGCAAAATGATACCATTGGGCCACGGAGAGGAGGCGGGTCAAGGAGATCTCCAGCGTCAGGGTAGCAGCGGAGGTGAGAAAAATTCCCAGGAACAAAGAAAAAGGAACCATGACTCCACCTAAGGGTCCAAAGATTTGCGGGTCCAAAGGTTCAGGAGTAAATTCTTAAGCCGTTCACTGGAACCCTGGAATCCTTGGCCCCTCGAACCCTTTTAATAATTCCTTGCTTCCCAAGGTTAAAGTAGGATTATAATATACCCCAGGATCCAGACCAATCGAAATTTTCTCCCGAGGAAGGAATGAAAAGATACGAGACCTTTGACCATACAGCCGACCTGGGCATTCGGATCTTCGGCCGGACTTATGAAGAGGTTATGACCAACGCCGCTTATGCTCTTTTTGACCTGCTAACTGACCTGGATCGAGTGCAGGAAACCCTTTCTTGTGCCATTCATGTTGAGGCAGCTGAAAGGGAAGAGCTCCTAATCCGCTGGCTGAATGAGCTTCTGTTCCTATGCGAGAGTCAGGGATACCTTTTTAAAAGGTTTCATTTTTCCCATCTGGATCAGACCTCCCTTAAGGCGGTGGCCCATGGAGAGATTTTTGAATCTTCCCGCCACGAATTCAAAACAGAAATCAAGGCCGTAACCTACCATCAGGTGGCCATTAGGGAAAGCGATGGAGCATGGGAAGGCAGGGTCATCTTTGATCTTTGAACGAAAAAGGGGGCGTCCATGAGCGACCGAGAAAAAATTCACCTGGAAAAAATCGATAACTACCGCTGGCGGATTCCCCGGGCGGGGAAGATGCGGGTCGATGGGTTGATTTATGCCGACGAAGGTCTTCTGGGGGAAATTCACGAGGATGAAAGTCTAAAGCAGGTGGCCAATGTAGCGCACCTTCCGGGAATCCAAAAATATTCATTGGCTATGCCCGACATTCACTGGGGCTATGGTTTTCCCATCGGCGGGGTGGCCGCCTTTGACTGGCAGGAGGGGGTCATTTCTCCAGGTGGCGTGGGGTATGACATCAATTGCGGCACTCGTTTACTGGTCACCAACCTTTCCACCCAGAATTTGCGGGATAAGATTAAGAATTTGGTGAACGCCCTTTTTCAAAACATTCCTTCTGGCGTCGGATCCAAGGGAACTCTGCGCCTCTCTGCCCAGGAACTTCGCCAGGTTTTAAAAGAGGGCTCGGCCTGGGCTGTAAAGAATGGGTACGGCCGGCCAGAGGATCTGGATTGCACAGAAGATAGAGGATGCATGGCAGGAGCCGACCCCGGAGTGGTCAGCGAAAGGGCCATGGACCGGGGAAGGCCGCAGCTCGGGACGTTGGGTTCGGGAAATCACTTTTTGGAAGTGGGTTTTGTGGATGAGGTTTATAACCCGGAGGTTGCCCGGGTTTTGGGTCTGAGGAAAGACCAGGTCACTGTTCTCATTCACTCGGGGTCGCGCGGACTCGGTTATCAGGTCTGTGATGATTTCCTGAAAAAAATGGGCGAACGGGTTCGGCAGTTGGGCCTGGAACTCCCCGACCGCCAACTGGCCTGTGACTTCATTCAATCTTCAACGGGTCAAGATTATTTTTCGGGAATGGCCTGCGCCGCCAATTACGCCTGGACCAACCGGCAGATGCTTATGCACTGGACGCGCGAGGTCTTTGAACGGGTTCTGCAGATGGGACCCAAAGAACTGGGAATGCATTTAGTTTATGATATCTGTCACAACATCGCCAAGCGCGAATTTCACATCATCGACGGGGAGCGCCGGGAGGTCTGCGTCCACCGCAAAGGGGCAACCCGCGCCTTTCCGCCAGGCCATCCGGCTTTGCCAGAAGTCTACCGGAAAGTCGGCCAGCCGGTTCTGATACCCGGGGATATGGGGAGGTACTCTTACGTCCTTGTGGGTACCGAACGGGCTATGGAGGAGACTTTCGGCAGCACCTGCCATGGGGCTGGGCGGGTACAGAGCCGAACTCAGGCTAAAAAAGCAAGTAAAGGAAGAGATCTGCATCGCGAATTAGAGGACCGCGGGATTTACGTTATGGCCGCGAGCCGGGCAACTTTGGTCGAAGAGGCTCCGGAAGCCTATAAGGATGTGAGTCAAGTTGTGGAAGTTGTCCATCAGGCCGGAATTTCCAGTAAAGTGGCCCGCCTCCGCCCCTGGGGAGTCATTAAAGGATAACAGATCTGTTTTATTAATTAATTGTGGGTTCCGTACCTTCCTTGAAACATTCAAAGATTACTTTGCCGGATTTTGCCGGTTGCTTTGGCCCGACGGGTTCACCGGTGACGGCATCTGTTTTGGTAAAAACGATCCCTTCCGGTACGGAAAAACTTTCAACCACTTTTCCGTCAACCGCTTCTTTCATAAATTCCAGCCAGATCGGCAGAGCGGCGACAGCTCCCGTTTCGTGAGTTCCCAGAGGCTTTTCAATATCATACCCCATCCAGGCACCGGCGACCAATTGCTGAGGAATGAAACCGAGAAACCAAGCATCGCGGGTATCATTGGTCGTCCCTGTCTTTCCAGCTGCTGGCCGGCCCAGGGCTTTGGCCCTTTGGCCAGTCCCTTCTTGGATAACGCTTTGCATCAAGCTGGTGATGAGGTAAGAAGTCTGGGGACTGATCACCTCGATGGCCGATGGCTCCACCTCTTCCAGAATGTTGCCATCTTTGTCCACAATGCGCGTTATCAAAATGGGTTCGGCGCGGTAACCCTGAGCCGCGAAAACCCCGAAAGCATTGGTCATCTCCAGGAGGGAAACATTGGCCGCTCCCAGGGCAAGGGATAAATTGGGTTCCAGCTTGGACTTTATTCCCAAGTTCCGGGCATATTGGATCAAGTAGTCTATCCCGATGGACTGGGCGATCTTCACTGTGACCACGTTGCGGGAGAAGGTCAGGGCCTTGCGAAAAGTGATCGGCCCCCAGAACTCCCGGTCAAAATTCTGGGGTTCCCAAGGTTCTTTTCCGGGGACATCGATGTAGGAAAAAGGCTCGTCAACAATCACCGTGGCCGGGGTAAACCCTTTGTCCAAAGCAGCGGCGTAAACGATGGGCTTGAAGGCGGATCCCGCCTGTCTCCGGGCCTGGGTCGCCCGGTTGAACTGGCTGGCCGCGAAATCCCGTCCGCCAACCATAGCCAGGATATAACCAGTTTGCGGGTCGAGGGCAATGAGCGCCCCTTGCACTTGACCCTTTCCTTTCCCTTTCCCTTCCCGGGCTTCAAACTCTTCCAGGCCTTTCAAAACAGCCTTTTGGGCAACCTGCTGCATTCGGAAATTAAGGGTTGTATAGATCTTCAGCCCCCCTTTGTATAATATCTCTTTCCCGTACTTCTCTTCAATGTACATCCGCACTTGTTCTACGGCATAAGGGGCTTCATGGTAGCCTTTGGGTCCTTTGGGCCTAAGCCTGATTTCTTCGGCTCCCGCCCTTATGGCCTCTACAGGGGAGATCAGTCTCCGCTCGACCATGCGGTGGAGCACGTAAAGCTGGCGCTCGCGAGCTTTCTTGGGATGGCGCAATGGTGAAAGGTTATTCGGTGCCGGGGGAAGGCCAGCGAGTATGGCACATTCAGCCAGGGTTAAGTCCTGCACGGATTTGCCAAAATAGGTTTTAGCTGCGGCCGCAACGCCGAAAGCCCCTTCTCCCAAATAGATTTGATTTAAATAAAGATAAAGGATCTCATTTTTGGTCAGATAGCTTTCGATGCGCTGGGCTAAAATGGCCTCTTTTAGCTTGCGAGTGATGCTCCGTTCCGGGGTAAGGAAAAAGGATTTGGCAATCTGCTGAGTGATCGTACTGCCCCCCTGGACCACCTCCAAGGCCTCGATATTCCGAAAGGCCGCGCCCAATATTCTCCAGTAATCAATGCCCCGATGTTCGAAAAAACGTGCATCTTCAGCGGCCACAAAGGCTTTGATCAATAATTTGGGCATTTGGGAAAGGGGGACAATCAGCCGCCTTTCAATAAAGAACTCTCCTATCAAGACTTCATCGTCGGAATAGACCTCGGAGATAATATAGGGTTGGTAATCTTTCAAGGTAGTCAAGCGGGGTAGGTCGAAGATTAGGGTAAAATATAAGGCAATAGCTGCACCAACCACTAAAAAGACCACCAGCAAGAAGACGAGAAGCAGGATCCTCCATCCTCTACCTTTTTTCTTCTTCCTATTACTTTTTGAGCCAGATCCAATCATGTTGTTAGTAAAAAAATTAAGGCAATGGTTTAAATACTCCAATCCCATTAGGGACTGGCCATCCTCCAGGAAGGTCGATTTTTAGGGACTTGTATTCTGCATACATCTGGGCAGAAGGGCCGCCGTCGAGGGTCAAAGCATCCCGGCATTCCAACCCGCCTTCGGATTCCGGAAGGTGAAAAATTCGGGCTAAATCTTGGGCATAAACATCCGTATCCTCTGAATTTAAAAGGATAATTTGGTTTTTAAAGGTAATGCCCACGGCAGAACGCTTAGCCAATTGTTTTTTTAAGCGTAATTCCCTTCCATTCACCACCAGCCTGGGACCGACCTGGAGCGCCTGGGAGATGGTTCCTTCATTTTGGAATTCTTTGGTGTGGATAATCCGGGGACGGTTGTCCTGGATCAGAAAAATTCCCCAATCGGTTTGTCGTAAAGGGTTGGTTTCTCGGCCGTCTATGATGAGCAAGCCAAGTGGCCGGTAATCCGGTAAAAAAAATCCGCCGTTTATTGCAGCCAGAGCCTGGCTTTTTTGGGCTAATTCCTTAATCGCCATCCGGGCCACGCCAAAAACCCGACTATCAATCACCCGCACCGGGAACTTTTCCAGGTTAATCCTCAAAAGCCGCAGTTTGATGAAGGTTTGGTAAGGGGGACCATCGAGTTGCATGGCCCTGACCTCAAAGCCTTCATCGATTTTTTGCCAATACGGGGGGGTTGAAGAGCTTTCTGACTGCTCCATCAGCATTGGGGATGCTGCCAAGGTTAAAAAAAAGAAAATTAATTTTTTGCGGACCAAGCGGTTTCTTTCTTTTCGATTTTATTATAAAATATAAATTATTTTTACCCTGGTGTCCACAGGGAAATTACCTGAAAGGATTATATGAGAAGGGATTTCTTCCACAAAGATTATTATGAAATTTTAAGGGTGGCCCGAGAAGCTTCCCCCGATGATATCAAGAAGGCCTACCGACAACTGGCCTTACAATTCCATCCCGACCGTAATCCTGGGAATACAAAGGCAGAGGAACACTTCAAGGAAATCAGTGAAGCCTATGGAGTTCTTGTCGATCCGGAAAAACGACAAAGGTACGACTCCATCCGTCAAACCGGGTTCAGCCCCGGAAGCAGTCCAGGCTTCAGCTATACTCAGGAGGAAATTTTTCGGGACATTTTCAGTAATCCCATGGCCAGCGATGTTTTCTCAGAACTTGGCCGCGAGTTTGCCCGCATGGGAGTCCAGTTTGACGAGCGTTTCTTTGACCGCCTTTTTTTCGGCGGGAGGGGAATTTTTTTCGGCGGGATCTTTTTCGGAGGACCGGGAGGGTCCCCCTTTGAACCGATTCACCCACATCAACAGGCTCCCAAAAATACGGCCGAAGCTTTTATTCCCCTCCTGGAAAAGTTCATCATCCCCAGGAGGATGAATGTGACTCTCAGAGGTAGATTTTTTTCTTGGTTAGGGGGAAAAATATTGAGTTTTGGGCTTAAGAAAATTCTCCGCGGGACCTCGGGGTTTAATCCAATGGAATCTCTTGACGTCACTTTCACCTTCCCCCTCAACCGAGATGAGGTGCAGACGGCAACGGCCAAAGAGGTGTCCTTTTTTCGGAATGGGAAGCCCGAAAGGCTGCTGGTGAAAATACCCGCAGGCATTGAGGATGGAACTATGCTTCGCCTGCGGGGCAAGGGAAAAAGTAGCTCAGCAAAGGCTGGCGACCTTTATCTGAAGGTGCAACTGCAATGAAATCCACAGAAAAACCCTTGGGAATGCTGTATATCGTTTCCACACCCATCGGGAACCTGGAAGACATCACCCTGCGGGCCCTGCGTGTGCTCAGAGAAGTTGACTTGATCGCGGCCGAGGACACCCGGCGGACTCGACAGCTCCTCTCCCACTATGGAATTCACAAGCCGCTGGTCAGCTACCATGAACACAACCGCAGGAAGCGCGCGGAATCCCTCCTGGCTGAAATTCGGGAAGGAAGGAATGTAGCTCTGGTCACGGATGCTGGCACACCGGGGATATCGGATCCGGGGGATTATCTGGTGAGGAGGGTAATCCAGGAGTCGACACCTATTATTCCCGTTCCCGGCCCATCCGCTCTCATCGCCGCCCTCAGTGTTTCTGGATTGCCTACCGAAAGCTTTCTTTTCTATGGTTTTCTGCCTTCCAAGGCGACTGCCCGAAAGAAATTATTACTTTCCCTGAAGGACCGCGCGGAAACGCTCATTTTCTACGAATCTCCGAAACGCCTGAATGCTTTCTTAGAAGAGGCGGTGCAGATTTTGGGAGAAAGGCAGGTGGTTGTAGCCCGGGAGATGACGAAGATTTACGAGGAAATATACCGGGGGACGGCTGCGGAACTTTTAGGGGAGATGGGAGAAGAAGACGTCAAGGGAGAAGTGACCATTGTTATGGCGGGGTGCACCCGCCCCGCCAAGATCGAATCTTCTTCCATCGCCGAAATGCTGGAGATCTACTTCCACGAGATGGGTCTTTCTATGAAAGAAGCGATCGAGCGCGTGTCAACAGAGCTGGAAGTTTCCAAGCGGGACGTATACCAGGAGAGTTTGAAAATAAAAGGAAAGATCCCAGGGAGAAAAGCATTATGAAAATCCCGCTCCCTGCTAGGGTCCTTCGCCACCATTGCCAGGGAGCGGGAAGCCTGAATTACTTTTTGGTGCGTTTTTTCTTCATGGGGGTTGAGCAACAGATGATGTCGCAGGCCTCGACACAGCCGCAAACCTCATCGACGGTTACAGCCAGACCGCAAACCTCGCAAGCGTAAACATCACCTGCTTTGGTTTTTCCCTTGGCCGCCGCTTTTTTTGCCGGGGCCATTTTCGCTGCAGCTTTCTTTACGGCCATTTTCCTTTCCTCCTTTCCCTTTTCTTGCTTACTGAGCCACTGGGGCTCATTCCCTTATTTCCACCGGACCCAATGGTTCGAACTCCCGCCGGAATTTTCCGGCGCGACCCACGATGACCACCAACATTTTTTCTATATGGAGATGTTCCCGGGCTGAACGGGCCATGGCCTCAAGAGTGATTGCCGAAACTCGCTCCGGATAAGCGGAAAGATACTCCAATCCCAGTCCGTTTACCTCAGTCTGGATGATCTTCTGGGCGATCTGGGAGAGAGTCTCAAATTTCATGGGGTAGCTACCGGTGAGAAAATTGATGGCTTCCGTCCTTTCTTGATCCGTAGCTCCCTGGGCGACAAATGATCGTTCCACCGCCAAAATTTCTTGGACGCAGGGAAAAGTTGTTTCCGTGGGAGTAAAGGTGGAGACGATGAAAGGCCCAGGTTTTTTGCGGCCTTCCAGAGAAGCGCGGATGCCGTAAGTATAACCCCGTTCGGACCGGATCTTCTGCATCAGGCGGGAGGAAAAACCACCCGCTCCTAAGACATAGTTCATGACTTCAAAGGCAAGATAATCTGGATGGGCGTGAGGAATTCCAATATGTCCCAGGCGGATCTGGCTCTGGGTAAGATCCGGGCGGTCGATTATTATCGTCTTGATGCTGGATAAAGAAACAGGGGAGAATTCCCCAGCCTTGGCTTCGTGGCCGCGAGTTACCGAGGGGAAATGGGTTTCTATCCATCGGCAGCAGGCTTCAACCTTAAAATCCCCGACCACTACCAGGAAACAGCCTTCCGGAGAAAAACGGCTGCGGTAAAATTCTTCAACTTCCTCGCCGGAAAGACTGGGCAGGGTATCCAGATTACCATAAACCGGATGGTCGTAAGGAGTGCCTTGAAAGAGAATCTCCTGGAATCGCTCGTCAGCGATGACCTGGGATTCATCCTTCTGTTGCACGAGTGCGGCGATCCGGCGTTGCTTCAATTGCTCGAATTCGGGGAGCAAGAAAGCGGGTTGGGTGTGGATCTCCAGGAGTAGCTCCATGAGTTTTTCCCAATCTTCACCCAGCCCGGAGATATGGAGGGAAGTGGAATCCCATCCTGAATGGGCGGAGAGGGTAGCCCCCAGTCCATCTACATCTGCAGCCAATTGGGCGGCCGAGCGTTTTTGCGTACCCAAGGTGAGCATCTCGGCCATGAGATCAGAAAGGCCTGCCTTCCCGGGAGGATCCGCTTCGGCCCCATAAGGATAAATGAGGTGGATGCTGACCAAGGGAAGCCCGGGCTTGAGTACGGCGTGAACCTTTAAGCCATTGGGCAGTAAGGAAGAGACAACTTTCGGAAGGGTAAAAGTTTTGAATGGGCTGCCGGTCTTCATTCCAATTCCCCCAGGTCTTCGTGTTCGCTGTGGCTCACCGGTTGCAGTGAAACTAAGGTACGGTTTTCGGGGCGAAGGTACTTTTGAGCCACCCGTAGGACATCCTCTTCGGTTACGGATTCATAACCGGGAAGAATTTTATAGAGAAGATGAAAATCCCCCGCGCGCACTTGGTAGAGTCCGGCCAGCAGTCCTTGGAAGAAAAACGTTTGCAGGTTGCGGAGAAAATACGAACGCACCTGCTTCTTTACCTTGGACAACTCTTCCCGGGAAAGAGTCTTCTGGCGAAGATCCTCCACCTCTTCCCAGATTTCCTGCTCCAGGGTTGCTAAGGGAACCGACGGCGAGGCAATGGCGTAAATTTGCAGAAGCCCCGGGTCCATGGAGAAGAAGGGAGGATGCCCCATCTCGGCGTGAGCTTCCACGGCCTTTCCGGGTTTCTCCAATTTTTCGAAAAAACGGGAAGAGCGGCCGGCGGACAAAGCGCCACAGAGAATTTGTAGCGGGAAAAGATCAGGATGGGAAATCCCCGGAATGTGGAAGGACGCAAAAAAAGCAGCCACCTGGGAAACTTTCTTAAAGACCGCGCGTTTTTCCCCCCGCTGGGCTTTCTCCGGAGTTATGATCTGGCGGGGATGGGGCGGAGAGGGTAAAGTCCCGTAAAACCTATCAACCGTTTTCAAAGCTTCGTCGGCTGAGACATCTCCTACAATAACAACGACGGCATTGTTGGGGGCATAATAAGTCCGGTAGTATTCCAGGCAATTTTCCAAGGTCAAGTTTTTCAGATCATGATCCCAGCCAATGACCGGCCAACGGTACGGATGTTGTTCGTAAGCCAGGGCATAAAGCTGTTCGATGAGCAATCCAAAAGGGGTATTCACCGAGCGAAGCTTGCGCTCGCTGCGGACCACTTCCCGCTCGGGCTCGAGACTTTCTGGTGTGATCTGTAAATTCTGTAATCGGTCAGCCTCCAAACGTACCGCTAACTCCAGCTTGTTGGCCGGGAGATTCTCGTAATAAGAAGTGTTGTCGGTGGTGGTAAAGGCATTGAGGGTCCCGCCATTGGCCTGGATAATCCGGGAGAACTCTTCCGGGCCCAATTCTTTGGTTCCTTTGAACATCATGTGCTCGAAGAGGTGGGTAATCCCGGTGATACCTGGCCTTTCATACCGGGATCCCGCGGCGAAGTGAACCTGGTAAGAAACAATAGGCAAAGAATGGACTTCGCCTACAAGGAGATGCAGGCCATTGGCCAGCCGAAATTCTTTAAATTCCAGGAGTCTAATCAATTCATTCTTCCCAACGGATGCACTGGACCGGACAACTGTCAATGGCTTCCTGGATTTTCTCCTCGGATGCCCCGGTGAGGTTATAAACTTCCGACAGGTCTTGATCGTTTAGACGGAATACTCTCGAACCTATTTCTGCGCCAAGCCCGCAGAAAATGTAATCATTCGGCTCCACATAAGGTATCTTGGCCATAGAGATTTCCCTTTTTCCTTTAGGCAATGAGAAAAAAATTGGAAGAAGACCTAAAAATTATAACATTGAGGATGGGGAATGTCATCCTGTCAATTAATCTCGCCCGCCCCCAGTTTTTTGGGGTGGCTGCTTTTGCGGGAGAACCTTATCCTTCCGCCTGCCGATCTTGTCTCCGAAAAGAGAAAGCGGATTGGAAGAATTCGCCCGCTGCAACGGCATAAGCCCGCTCCCGACCATGAAATAGCCATTGCCTTATTTGGCCAATCCCGCCAAGGCGGGACCTTCCTGCCCGAACCGGCACACCAACTGAGAGAAAGGGCCAATCTTCAAAACTAGGGGTGGGCAAGGTCAATGAATCCCAAGATGAACACCATCAGGGTTGACTTGCCTTGGGCCTTAGGCAATAATGCATTCATTCGCAAGAAATAATTACTCCTTTCGACACGTACGCTGAGGATAAAGGGTAGAGGAAGATGACTCGGGTTTATCTCGTTCGGCACGGGACGACCGAATGGAACAAAGAGGAAATTTTCCGCGGCAGGGTGGACTGCCAACTTAACGAGACGGGCCGGGCCGAAGCTAAGGCTTTGGCCGAATATTTTCGGGATGCTAACTTGCATGGGGTTTACAGCAGCCCTCTTTCCCGCGCTGAGGAAACGGCCCGGGCCATCGCCGAAATGAAGGGTCTGCAGGTGATCCCCGAGGCGGCGTTTATCGACATCGACTTCGGTGAGTGGCACGGCCTCCCCTTAAGAGAAGTGAAAGAAAAATACCCCGACCTCTACCGGGCTTGGCGGGAGCGGCCGCAGGCCGTCACCTTTCCCGGAGGGGAGAATTTGGCTCAGGTGAAAGCTCGGGCCTGGGAAGGTCTCCAGCGGGTGGTGCGGGAGAACCCGGAAAAGACCGCCCTGATTGTCTCGCATCGCGTTGTTACCAAAATTCTGATCTGCGCGGTCCTGGGCCTGGATGACTCTCATTTCTGGCAGATCAAGCAGGATACCACAGCGGTCAACTGCTTTGAATACACCCGGGGAGTTTTCGTCATTGCTTTGATCAATGACACCTGCCATCTGCAAGCAATCCATTCCGGTGCTTGGAAAAAGGATTTTTAATGAAGCATTGGCGGCGAAAAGTATCTGCCTTCTGGGTCGAGCGGCTCCGTTTTCAGCTGAAGACGGCTTGGGACATCTTTTGGGAAGCCCGCCGGGCTTTTTCTCAGGATGGGTGTATGAATCTCTCGGCAGCCCTGGCCTTCTATTCGATTCTCTCTTTGATCCCTTTCCTGTTTTTACTGGTCTCGGCAGCGGGGTACATCCTCGGCTCTTCCGAGCAGGCTCACCAGATGGCCATGTCTTTTTTCGATCGTTTATTCCCTCAGGCTAGCACCCTAATATTCAGGGAAGTGCGAGCCATTTCGCAACGCGCTGGGGTTTTGGGTTGGGTGGGGTTTCTCTCCATGATCTGGACTGCCAGCGTTATTTTCTCCTCTTTGGAGTTTGCCATGGGCATGGTCTTCCGGGTGGAGCGGAGGAGACCCTTCTGGAAGTCTAAATTACTTGCCCTCTCAATGATCCCGGCCTCGGCTCTGATTTTTTTCCTTTCTCTGTTTGTGACAGCTTTTGCCAAAGTCATGGAGACCTATGAATTTAAATTTTTTGGGTTAAACCTTATGGAATCCAACTTGTCCGAGTTTCTCGTGGGCTACCTCCTTCCCTATCTGGTTCTGGCGCTGGGTTTCACGGCCATTTACAAGATTATTCCGAATACAACGACTTCTTTTCGTCATGCTTTAGCTGGGGGGACGAGCTGCGCGTTTCTTTTCGAAGTCGCCAAACATTTTTTCACCTGGTATGTCGGGCGCTCCCACCAGTACAATATTATCTACGGGTCTTTGGAGGCCATCGTCATTCTGGTGGTTTGGGCCTCTTATTCATCGATCATTCTTTTATTCTGTGCCGAGGTGGTCTCGGCCTACCGCCGGCGGGATATCACTCTTTTGGAAAAAGCCTTTCTGTGAAACAAGGAAGATGATTTGAACCCAAGTGAAAAAGGCCAACGGGCCCGGTCTCTTTTCTCTTATGGGACCTTTCATTTTATTGATGACGGTTTTGCCGATTCCATTTATCTTCTCCTTCCTTTTATAGCGGCCGAACTACATCTTTCCTTCAGCGAGGTGGGGTTCCTCAAAGGGGTTTTCTCTGGGGCCATGGGCCTCTTCCAGTTTCCTTTGAGCCTTCTGGGGGAGAGGGTAGGAGAATTGACGGTGGTCGCCAGTGGAACGCTCGGCCTGGCCGTGGGATTCTTGCTTTTAAGCATGGCCACCACCTTCCCGGCCATTATTCTCGCCCTCATTCTCGCCAAAGGAACAGCCGCAGGCCAACATGGTCTGAGTTCTGCCGTCCTCTCCCGGGTTTTTGAAGGCCCTGGGCGACGGGCAGCGATGGGAACATTTAATTTTTCGGGAGATGTAGGAAAAGTTTGTGTCCCCTTCTTATTGGCGATTTTAATTAATTTCGTAGGCTGGCGGTCGGCAGTATTCAGTCTGTCTATAGGCGGGATTATCCTGGGGACGATTCTCTGGACCCTGGCCAGGAAATGTCAAGCCAGTCCACCGTTACCCCAAGCCAAGCAGGGGCAGGTTTCAGAAGGGAGCCGCTGGGGGATCAGCGATCCGCAGGGCTTTTCCGCTCTCCTCACCATCGGGATCATCGACATCTCTACCCGCACCGCTTTGCTCACTTTCCTCCCTTTTCTTCTGCTAAAGAAAGAGATTCCCGCTGCTCAGGTTGGTTTCGCCCTTACTCTTCTCTTTGCCGGAGGGGCGGTGGGGAAGTTTGCTTGCGGGGTATTGGCGGAATGGTTCGGGGTCATCCCCATGGTGGTCGTTACCGAAGCCCTCACCACTGCGGGAATATTATCTTTATTCTGGGCTCCTCTTTCAGCCGTCTGGATTCTTTTG
>Ga0256868_10000379_pt1 | contig 26499 bp, 21 predicted proteins | sample RVTome_13_FD_187341 | JGI IMG/M metagenome (GOLD analysis project Ga0256868, IMG submission 187341) | Soil microbial communities from uranium-contaminated site in the Upper Colorado River Basin, Wyoming, United States - RVT92D227 HiSeq ...
CAGCTCTTTTCGATTTAGGCCACTTTTTGGGTGTGCCTAACTTAATCCTTCGTAAGTTAACAGGTCAATGGGTGATCTGGCCTTGGCGCCCTCGTTTTGCGCTGGAAGAAGCGTTGATCTCCTCTTTGGTGGCCGAGACTGACCCACCTGTGGCTGTTTGCCATTTCTTCGTTGTTGTTAAAGGTTAGGAAGTATGGCTTGGTTTTGCTCCCTGTCACATTGGACTGAAAGAATTTATCAGGGAATGGATGTTCGACACAGGAGGGCTATCCTTATTTTTTTCATCCTAGGATTCGGGTTACGAATATTCGGTCTTGGCTTTGGACTTCCGTTCCTTTCAAATTTTTATATCCGTCCAGATGAGACATTGATTGTCGTCCCGGCCATCCAATTTTTTGAGACCCTGGGGACTCATGATTATTTTGCCTACCCAGCCTTGATGAAGACTCTTTGCGCAGTAATTTTCCAAGGATATTTTTCTATTTTGCATCTTTTTCGTCTTACTTCAGCCGATGGAATCGTTGCTCATTTTATTCAAACCCCATCGCCCTATTTTCTCCTCGCTCGGTTTTCTTCAGCCATTCTTGGATCATTGACTATGTTTTTCGTTTTTGGTATCGGTCGTCGCTTATTTTCTGTTCGTATTGGCCTTCTGGCCGCACTGATTTATGCAACAGCTCCCCTCGCCGTCCGAGATGCACATTTTGGTGTGACCGATACCTTCATGACATTTCTCTCCTCTGGAGCGATCTATCTTATTCTTTGCTACTTTGATCGCTCATCCGATAGGGAGAGTAAGATGATCCTCTTTGTTTCGATCATCATCGGCCTGGCTGTTTCGACAAAGTATACGGCCCTGATGCTTATCCCTCTTTCCATGGTGGCGGTTCTTCTTAAACATCAAAGAGGGGTATCCAAAAGGACACTCCTTCAGTTCTGTATCCTCCTCATCGTATCTGGAATCATTTTTATTAGCATCAATCCTTACATGATTATTAATTACAAAAAGGCCATGGGGGATATCTATGGTATCCTTCAGGCCATCTATCGTCCATTGGGGGAAGGGATTGGATGGAGCGTCGCATCAGGGTTGCGACAGGTGGTGGCCCCGTTGTGCCAAGGCCCCGGCAGCATCATTGGGTTGGTTCTCTGTGGGATTGGAATATTGATGATGAGGTGGCGTCAAGAGGCCTTTGTAAAAGAATTTATTCTTTTAGTGACTCTTTTGAGTTTCCTCCTTCTGCTTTTCTTTGCCCGCGTCCTGCCTTACCGTTATGCCTTACCTGCCTTGCCTTTTGTGGCAGTCTTTGCTTCAAAAGGTGTTCTTCAATTTTACCAGAGATGGTCAAACTCCATGATCAAGTTAAGTGCCCCCTCACCCTTCCCCTCTCCCCCGAAGCGAGGGAGAGGGTGGGGTGAGGGGGAATGGCGGAAAGCAATTTTCTATATCATCAAGTTATGGATCTTTCTTATCATAGTGCTGACCGTGGCGATTGGATTTTTAAAATCAATCAGACTTGATATTCTTCTATCCTGCCATGATACTCGCACTTTGGCAGGGCAATGGATTCTCGATCACGTTTCCCCGGATGTTCCGGTTGTCATTCTGGGGGGGCCTGAGTGTGAACCGCAAATTTACGAAACGACTGCTTCCATCCGTCGGCGTATCGAATATGTCTACCGGCTATACGGAAAAAAAGGAGGGGACGTCGTCTCCGAGATCTATCGGATCCAACTGAGAAATCATGAGAGGTCAAGTCACACTGGGTATGAGGTCTTCCGCAATCCAGAGTATCTGCTGGCCGATATGAAAGAGGTTTGTCTTGTGATCCCTTCTTATCCTTTATCCATGGCCAGCATTAACCCTGCTTCCCTAAAAATGGCCAGGGGGCAGATTCAGGAGAAGGTTCGCTTCGATGCCCTCAAAAACAATTCTATTCATTTTAAACTTGACCCAGTGGATGCCTTTTTCTTGCCTTTATCTCCCTTAGGCGATGTGATCCGGCCAGGCCCAAATATTGAAATCTGGATGATAAAAAGGGAGGTGTCTTTGAAATGAAGGGCAGGCTCATGGGGAAATACGGTGTTTTGGGGAGTTTTTTACTCGTTTTGTTAGTCCGCATTCCCTTCGATCTAAAACCTTTTCACAACGTGGATGAAGGCGTTCTCGCCACCTTGGCCAATATCATTTCAAACGGAGGTTTAGTTTATCGAGATGGGTGGTGCCACCGTGGGCCCTTGCTGAGTTATGTCTATGCAGGTATCTTTTATCTGTTTGGCCGAAACAATATGATTGCCGTACATTTAATCACCACGCTTGTTATAGGTGTTGAAACTTTCCTCCTGTATCGATTGAGTCTTTTCTTTTTCAAAAAAAAGATAGCGATCGTTGCGGCATTTTTCTTCGCCTTCTTCTCTACGTTTGGTTACTCCCCTTTTGACACATTGGCTGCCAATGTTGAAATATGGATGAATCTGTTTATCCTATCCAGTCTATGCGTCTTCATTAAGGCGTTAAAAACGGATGATCGCCGAGACTATTTTTTATCTGGATTGATCATGGGTTTAGCCGCCCTCACCAAACAGATCGCCTATTTTCAATATCTTTTTTTAGTGGTCGCCCTGTGGTTTGTTCCTGTGTGGTGGAGAGAAAACGAGAGGAAGCCTGTTCGAGCTGCCACGATTCATTCACTCATGATCGCTTTAGGAATGTTAACGCCTTTGGTAGGAATTCTTGGCTATTATGGTTTAAAAGGGGCAATGGGGGAGTTCATCTCACTTTACTTTTCATATAACTTCTATTACCTCCGCTCGTTTTACGAATCCAGAATGGATTTCAACCTAACCAGACGTATTGCCACGGCGCTGGGGAATATCGTGATCGTTAATTTTCCCCCGAAACGTCCTCTGCTCTTGTATGGTTCTTCCCTCGTAGGTTTTTTTGCCTATTTACGGCACGTGAAGCGGATAGGTCAAAAGTTACCCAGTCACCCATCCCCCCAACTCTTTCTCTTTTTCAGCTGGCTTTTCTTTTCCATCCTCCCTCTCGTAGCGCTAGGCCGTCCCTTTGGTCACTATTTCATCCAAATTCTGCCCATTGTTAGTGTCATCGCTGCTGCCTTCATTGTTCAGATCTTTGAGGAGTCCGTACATACGCTTCTGGAGCGATCAGCCCTGGCCCTTTTGACTGCGGGGCTTCTGGTTTATCCGATCTACTGTTTTATGAACGAAGGGCCTTTTCGGGAAAACTCAGTTCTTTGTGAAGTGTCAAACTATATCCAAAACCATAGCAAGCCGGCGGATACTATTTTCCTCTGGGGTTGGGAGACAGAGCTTTATGTCATGGCCAATCGGCCGAATGCGAGCCGTTTCATCTTCTGTAGCTTTCTAACGGATCAAACGCCAGGGGCATTAAAGGGGATAAAAGAGGGGAAAAATCTTGGTTATCGGAATGCAGTCGATTTATGGACCGAAGATCTTCGTAAAGCAAGACCGAAATTTATTATCGATAGCCATCGAGGTCACTTTTTCTATGGCGCTTATCCACTGACACGCTATCCTGAGGTGTGGCATTTTATTGGAAATAACTATCACCTCGTCACCGTGACAGGGAATTATGTTATTTATGAATGGGTTGCAAGATAATGGATGAGATCTCCTTTGTGAACGATGTAGAAGCCAGCGGAGAGAGAATTAGAAATAGGTGGTTGGAAAAGGGGAAAATGCTCGTCCTGCTCTGCGTGGGAATCCTCCTCATCTTTGTTGAAAAAATCCCGTTCCATGCAACCGTCCTTGTTTCGCTCGTTCATATCATCTCATTAGCTTTTTCTGGTTTTTGTGTTTTGAAGATTCTTAACCTACAACAACCTAACTCCTATGCGGATAAACTTGTATTATCCTATCTCACCGGCTGGTCCTGTCTGCCGTTATTCATCATGCCGGTTTATGCCTTAGGCCATTTCGGGCTCGGCATTTGGGTGACATTCTGCGGGCTTTTCCTCCTCGCCCTCTGGCGATTTCGAGATAAGGCAAAGAAAGGATTTCATGAGATGAGTTCGGAGCATCGAGATGATATCATCCCTTTTTCCATTTATCTCATTTCATTGCTCTATGCCCTCGTCAGTGTCGCCTTGCCCTTTAGCCATTTCTCAAGCAACTCAATTTATCGGGAATTCTATGGTGACGGTGTTCAACGCTTTGGGACAACTTATGCCTTAGCCCAGGGAATTCCTCCGAGAAATCCATTCTTCGCAGGAGCTCCCCTGCAATATTACTGGTTTTTTCTGTTTCCCTACGCATCGGAGTATCGTTTTATTCATCATAATCTTTTCGATATATGGAAATGTGGTCAGACATGGACAGCTTTTTTCTTTTTACCAGGGCTGTGGAGCATTTCCCAAACCATCTTCAAAAGGAAGGTGATTGCCTGGTCATCCCTCCTTTTCGGTTTCTTCTTTGCTTCATATGAAATTATTGCCAATACCAGCATCCTTCATGCCATCCTAAACCAACTCAATTCTTTCAGCGGATGGGGTGGTGCATTAAGAGGATTCTTCAAGGCAATCATTTCCCGTGATCCAGACATGATTGTCGGTATCATAACTTCCTATAGCGACCAGCTTTTCGTTGAGGATTTCCTATATGTCCCCCAGAATATCTATGCAGTCATTATTATTCTGGTGGCTCTTCGATTCATGGAGGCGAACAGACATTGGACGGCTATTTTTGCCTTGTCATCCTTGGCCGGGACAAACACCTTTTTTATCCTTCCTGCGTTTGGGGCTTTTGGCCTGGTTTATTTCAAGCGGTTCAGTTTTTGGATGGGAATCGTCGCCATGCTGATGCTATGTTCGTACGCTTTGGTTTGGTTTTCGATCTGTAACATCATTGGGGGCCTATCATTTCTCAGTGCTCTCACCGTTGCCTTATTGGCCACGGGGCTCTTTATCTTTTTTTCCCAAAAACGATATAAACTTTCACAGGTTCAGAAAGACCTCACTTCCTGGCTCAAAGGAGGAACATGGGCATTCCTGACTTCATTGATTCTTATTACCTTTTTAAGGCCATGGATCAATGTCATGGTCCTTATTCTTAACTACGGTCCTGCGTTGGTGATTGGCATCTATTTTCTTTTTTATTTGGCAACGCGTAAGGAGAGATTCTCTTGGGGGGAGGGACAGTTTACTTTTCTATTTTTAATCGCCTTTTGTGCTATTTATGAGTTCATCACTTTTATCATTTATCTACAATTTGTCGATAAGGCCCCAAGGATGATCCAACAATTGGCTTATCGGATAGGTTTAGATGTTAATCTTTTTAACTTTTATCATAAAGGCGGCAAACTGGTGCGTTTGAGTTGGGCCATTTTTGCTGGAATGGGCTTGGCTGTTTTCGGAAGAAAGTGGCTCAGTTATGTTAGGAGACGCTGGACCTTCTCTTCTGTCGTAGCGATTGGGTTGGCTGCCACCACATTCACCAGTTTTGTGAGGCCTTTGACCTATTTGGCGGACGGTGTCGTGGAGGAGATCCATGCTGCCCACTATCTCATTCAAAATCAAGAAGGGATTAAGGCCACGGTTCTCTTAGAGGACTTTCGGCAGTCCATGATCAACCAATTAGTTCCTGTGAGCGTCTTCTATTTTTCTCCTTGGTCAGGAGGGAATCCTGGATTGACCCATACCGTCGGCACATGGGCGGACCAATACCTGCCTAAGCAGGTTCGTCCCCAAAGCCGTGAGCGTGAAGCGATCAATCAGTTGTTTTTTGGAAATCAGATGACTCAATCCGATCGCAAGAAAATGCTGCAAAAGTACGGCATTGCTTACATTTTGACGAATGGAAAGTATGATTTTCGGGACATCGCAGAACTGGTTGTTGATCAAAGTGGAGGATATCTCTACCAGGTAAAAAAAGAGAGCAAATGAGTGCTTTCTCCATTACCTGTTAATGGGGACAGGACCTGCCTCGTTGATCTTGTCAGGATTCCAAAGGGTAATCTCTTCGGACCCAAGAAGGATTTTATCGATGACCTCAACTCCCTGCATGTAAGAGTGGTCCATATTGCCGACTTCGTATTTCCATGCTCCAAAACGCCCTCGTGAAAAAATCTTTTTTGTTTCCAAGGCATGAAAGAGGGTATGAAGGGTGTCATCCCGATCATGATTGGGGATGGGATAACCATATTCTACCCGGTGCTGCCACTGGCTCACGATATCCTTCTCCTTTACAATTAGCCCTGTGGCAAGGCAGCCATCGATGCACTGTTTCAGCAATTCTCTCTGGCTTATGGGGTTATGTTGAGAATCTGAAATCTCCAGCATGAGTGACCAGTGTCCTTCTTCGGCATTGTGAGGACTATAATTACTGATAATGGTTGCCCGATAGAAAGGGCAATGATTTTCAGGGAAGTACATCCAACAATTTTTCCTAATTAATTCGGGGATGGGCAATCGAATGCCAAGCCCGATGACTATCACGCTGTTATGATGTAGATTATGAGTGAGGCCCTGGAGATCGACCCTATCTGTTTTCCGAACCAGAAGGTCGAGGGGCATGGTGTTAATTAAGACATCGTAGTTCATCGTTTGTCCGTTGATCATAGTGACGGTGTGATCCGAGGGGAAGATCTTTAGCACTTCAGAATTCAAATGGATTTGATTTTTTGGCAAACTGATGGCAAGACGTCGCCAGATTTCACCTGTTCCGCCCTTAAGCGGAAAACGGAAGGAATGATTAGGACCCCAAGTAGTATCCGGCTCGTGATGGATCACTTGATACATAACCCTTTCTAGATCAATCAGGGCGACTCGATCTCCCAACCAGTTGGTATTCATTTGATGGAGAGGATATGCCCAGATTTTTAAATTGTATGGGATCATGAAAAGGGTAGCTATGCCATCACCGAAATGGGTTTTGATAAATTGTAGGAAATTGGAACGGTCCGGAATAACTTTTTGCGTGTAGACGCGAATTAATTCTCGAATACATTGCCATCTTTCTTCTTGTGGGAGGAAACCTATATTGTACTGGAGAGGATAGGGAATCCATCGCTGACATAATCTAATGAAACAAATCCGCTGGTGGTGCATCCATTCGTTATCATGGATGATTCGGTTGAGAAAGTCATCATATTTCTGATAATGGGAAAAGAGAACATGTCCGCCCACATCCCATAGAAATCCGTCTTTCTCAAAACTGGCTGAAAGGCCTCCAACATAAGGATTTTTTTCAAACAAAATCCAGTTGGCACCCAGTTCTTGCAGACGGCAGGCCGCCCCAAGGCCGGTGGGTCCAGCGCCGATAATTATGAATTGGGGAGAGAGAGAAGTCTTCATCGCTTCTTAGATATGGCTGTTTGATGGTTGACAATACTATTTTCAGACAATCGTTCTTAGACCTTGATCGCCATACGGCAGTAGATCGTTTGCCAGAAAGATTTCAACGTTGCCTTGACCAGTTTCCATCTCACTACGGAAGGAATTCCCGTTTTGCGCCCTTCGCAGGGAACAAGATGGTTATAGATACGAAGGCGCGCTTTTGCGAAAGCTCCAGAAATAATGATATTGGGCGCAAATGTGTCGGCAGGTATCTGTTCAATAATCCGCTTGAGGATGGATGCCTTGATCAAACGGTAGGGGACATTTACATCCTTTACTCCTTTTCTGAAAAGGAGTAAAACCATAAAATGGGAGAGGATGCTGATTCCTTTACGCGCCAGGACTTGATGACGGTCTTGACGAACTCCAAACAAGGCATCGTATTGGTCTCGTCTTTTCCACAACTCAATAAAATGATCAGGCTTCATCTCATCATCGCTATCGGTTTGGAAAACCCATTCGGCTAATTTTACTGCCTTATGGTACCCCTCCAAAATGGTTGGACCATGACCGCTATTCTTCTTATTCAAGATATCCATATGATGGGAGCTTATGAACTCTCTTAAGATGGTCCCTGTGTTGTCCTGGGAGCCGTCATTTAATATAATCATCCGGAAGTCAATCTTTAACCTCTCTAACTCTTCGTACCATGATTGAACCACTTCTGCAATGCATTGTTCTTCATTATAAACAGGCATCACAAGGGCAAGCTCACACTGGAGATGTTTCCCCTTTGATCTATCATCCTTAATATATGATTCCATGAAATTCACCAGATCAATTCCTAAAAACGAGATATTTTTTCGTGGTAAAGTTCCAAAAGGATACGAAAAATATTGAAATGGTCTTCGATATTTTGTAATCTACCGAGAGGTGACCTACAAAAAACCATAGGATCATTTGGTTCAGAACCAGCCCAATGCCGCCCGTAACAAAGAACCCCAGAAATTCAACAGAATGACGATATCTTCCTCCTTCAAAAATCCAATGCCGACTTATCAAATAGTTTATAGTAACACCCACGATAAAAGAGATTCCGCTCGCTAACAAATAGTGTAGTAAGAAAGCTTCAACAAAAAGAACGAGTAAGAGGAAATCAATACCTGCAGTAAATCCACCCGTGATAATGAATCTTACCAGTTGAGCATAAAAATCCTGAGGTTTCTTAAGAGAGAGAATAGCTTCGAAAATTCTTTTGAATAACATCAACCCATTGCTCTTTTTCTTTTAGTTTTTACGTTACTTGTTTAGATGGAACATTCTTCCTGTAGATATTACCTCAGTCAACTGCTTCAATAGAAGGCCGACAATCGGAAATTAAACCACAAAGTACTGGACAGACACAAGGAGAAAATTTGAGCAGCCGTGATCCCTCACTGAAGCGTGGGCTGAAAACAATTGGTCTAACCCCGCCACAGACAGGACTTCCAAAAAATTTAGATAGCGATTTTATTTAAAATCTTATGGGTCATGCACCATCTCGCAGAATCGCCTTCTCAAAGTTTCTCTTCTCGATTTGGGTCAATTAGCGGTTGCCGCTCTAAAGTTTTTCTCAGCCCCGCCTGTGGCTGGGTCGAATCGAGCGCAGAGCCTATAATGGAAATCCCTCGCTTCAGTAAGGGATTACGAGCAGACGCAACATAGAAGAAGGTGTGAAAATATTGGTCTCTATGTTTTTTAGCCCAACAAAGGTGGACCGGGACGTTTTTTTCTTTGTTTTTACCTAAATTGAGCGATTTTTCATTTCTTATTGTTGAAAATCATAATGTAGGGGTTCGATTTATCGAACCCTAAAGGTGAAATGATCAATTGTGTAAGGGCTTGATAAATCAAGCCCCTACAATGAAATTTGAAAATAAATCGCTCAATTCAGGTTTCAATTTTTTCACACCTTCTTCTATGTTGGAAAGCGGGTCATGAGAGAGAGGGGGGAATCGGAATGGTATTTTTTTAGGAAAATTTGGCTAAAATATCATAGCTTTCTAATCGATGCCCTTTTTTAGGGGAAAAAAGGGAAAACTTTTACTTAAAAGTAGAAAAAAGCTTCTCATTATTGGGCCAATATTTGAGATAACCATTAATTAACATTACCGAAACTGATTAAAAAGATTAAGCATTTGATAATATTGATTCAAAAAAAGAATTGGTATAAATCTTGCTAATTTACAACTTAAATAAAATATTTATTGAAATCGCAGCACAAAACCACGTCCTATGGATGAGGATGAAAGGTATATCTGCTGTATGTAGAAAAAAAACTTAAATAGGTAAAATTTTACTCAAGATAGGAAAATTTTTTTTCATACACCCATTTGAGAGGAATTGAGTTTAAAGTATAAATCCGGTTAGGTTATGAGTTCGCATATCCTTTAATATATTGTCAAATTATATTGATGGTGGAGAGATGAGAAGAGTGATTATCATAGGTTTTGTTATTCTATTTTTTTTAACTGCCTGTGCTCCTGTATTGAAAAATCCTTCTCTAAGCAATCCAACCCTTCAGATACCTCCTTATCTTGATCAGGAGTACAGAGTCCAGGTGGGGGATCAATTGGATATCAAATTCTTTTATCAGCCTGAATTGAATGAGCAGGTGATTGTACGTCCTGATGGGTGTATTTCTCTCCAGCTCGTTCCTAAAGTGATGGCTGTGGGTTTAACCCCGGAAGAATTAACTGAGTTTCTTACTGAGAAATACGCAATTGAACTCAAACAGCCAAAGATCGCTGTGATTGTCCGTTCTTATGGCGCTCAAAAGGTTTACGTAGACGGAGAGGTTGCAAAACCAGGTATGCTTCCCCTGGTTGGATTCATGACAGTTCTTCAGGCGATCTCACAAGCTGGAGGATTGAAAGAGACCGCCCGAATGAATGAAGTGATCATTATTCGCCATGGGTTAGACAATCAACCTCGCGCTTTTCCTGTGAATGTGCGAAAGGTCATCGACGGCACAGACATGCACCAGGACATTCCGCTCAAGCCTTTTGATATTGTCTATGTACCTAGATCACCCATTGGGAATGTCAATCTATGGATAGATCAGTATATACGCAAAAATATCCCTATTTACACATCCTTTGGTTACAATTTTTAGTATGTCGGTCAGGGATGCGGTGGCCACGGGATAGAAGAACCAGTAACTTAATTTAAGAAACCATTCATGGTTTCTGGTCATGGGAGAAAATAGATGCCTTATTCATCCAATACAGAAAAAATACCTGAGAAGACCATTCGGGATATATGCTATATCCTCTTCCGTCATCAGGGGAAGTTCCTTCTGTTTTTTCTTATCGTTATGGTACCTGTGGCCCTGTGGACTTTCATCACTCCTGAGATCTACCAATCCAATGCAAAAATCCTAGTTCGGCTCGGCCGGGAGAGCGTAACACTCGATCCCACGGCCACCACAGGTCCATTCATCTCTATAAGCCAATCCCGGGAAAATGAAATCAAATCGGAATTAGAGATTTTGAAGAGTCAGGAACTGGTGGAGAGTGTGGTAGACACTCTCGGGCCCTCTGTTTTCTTGAGGAAGGATGAGACAATCAAGGGGAATACGAAGGCCAGCCATCCCTCTAATGAGATGAAGGGTGAGGTCAGTACGAAGACTCATTCTGCTTCGATGTCCGTCATAGGTTTATTCGGTGACTTAAGGTTTGGAAAACGGTTGAGCGATCGTGACCAAGCCATTCTGGAAGTATCAAAAAACTTGGAAATTGAGGCCTTGAAAAACAGTAACATCATTTCCATCTCTTTTAAGGCAAAAGATCGGAAACTTGCTCAAGGAACGGTCGAAACATTGATCGCTTTCTATCTTGACAAACACATCAACGTCCACCGTACGGCTGGTTCCTATGAATTCTTCACCGAGCAGACAGACCAGTTCAAAAACACCCTCTTTCAGGCTGAAGATAATCTCAGAGAATTAAAAAACAAGGCTGGGATTGCCTCCCTGGAAGAACAGCGCCGGGTTCTCCTCAAGCGGTTGGGGGACCTTCAACAAGAGGTTGAGGGGACAGAGGCTGCCCTGGTCGCCTCTAAAGCCAAAGTCGAAGCCATGGAAAAGACTCTGAAAAATCTTCCGGAGACGCTAGTGGTCCAGGAGACCTCTGGCTATCCAAACCAGGGAGCCGACCTGATGCGTGATAGGCTCTATAGTTTGCAGATCAAAGAACAGGATCTTCTCTCCAAATTCACTGAAGAAAGCAAGCCAGTACAGGAGATCCGGCGGCAGATTTCCGAGGCTCAAGCCCTCCTGTCTCAAGAAGAACGAACCCGCACCCAAGTGACCAAAGGGCTTAACGAGGCCTACAAGCAGACGCAATTGGCTTTGTTGGGTGAAAGAGCGACTGTATCCTCCCTTCAGTCCAAACTTCAAGAACAGCAGATCCAGTTGAAAGGCGCTCGCAGCGAGATCAAAACAATCAATAACAACGACACCCAGCTTGGGCAAGTGGAGCGGGAAATGGCGATCCAAGAGGTGAATTATCGGAAATACATTGAGAAGCTCGAACAGGCCCGGATCGACCATGCCCTGGAGATTGGAAAGATTTCCAACATCAGCATCGTCCAGCCTGCTACTTACCCTACGAAATCGATCTGGCCCATCAAGAATCTTATCCTCGGTTTGGGTTTTTTATTGGGAATCATGGGAGGGGTTGGGCTAGCTTTTTTCTTCGAGTTTATAGACCATTCCTTAAAGAGGCCCGAGGATGTCGAGAGAAGACTGGAACTCCCGACTTTGGCGACCATCCCACATCTCAGGAACGGAGATGTCAATCCTTCGGCTCCCCGGCCTGAAGGCCAGGGCTTGCTCGGGGCCAACGAGGAAAGAGAGGATCGTTAAGGCAAGACATGTATACTCAATTCTACGGGTTTTCAGAAAAACCTTTTAATATCACTCCTGATCCAAGGTTTCTTTACCAAACAGCCGATCACCGGGAAGCCCTTGCCTCGATGATTTATGGGATCAAGGAGAGAAAAGGGTTCATCGCCATTACAGGAGAGGTAGGAACCGGTAAAACCACACTGATCTACACCCTGTTGAAGGAATTGAAAGGTGGAGTGAAGACCGTATTTATTTTTCATACCAATATCACCTTTGTCCAGCTATTGATGAACATTCTTTCGGAGTTAGAGATACCAACTCCCGATGAGAAAGAAACGACTCTTTTACGGGGACTCTACGACTATCTCATTCAAGGGTTATCCCGGAATGAAAAACTTGCGATCATCATTGATGAGGCACAAAACCTTTCCAAAGAAGTGATGGAAGGTCTTCGCATGCTCTCGAATCTGGAGACGACCACATTAAAACTTCTTCAAATCGTTCTCGTGGGGCAGCCTGAGCTTGACGCCAAGCTGAATGCACCCGAATTGAGACAGCTCAGGCAGAGGATAGAGATTAAACGTCAACTCAGGCCTTTAAGCCGGGGGGAATGCCAGGAGTATATTGATCATCGTCTCAAAATAGTGGGGAGTGATAGTTCCAGGATTTTTACTCCTGAAGCCATCTCTTTGATCTGTGATTATGGGAAAGGGATTCCTCGGTTGATTAATATCCTGTGTGACAATGCCCTTCTGATCGGGTATGGTCTTGCTCAAAAAATAATCGATGCCAACATCTTTCACGAAGTGGTAAAAGATATGGGTGGTCCCCTGATAGCAAAGCCCAACTATCCCGAACCTCTCCCGGATCCATTGCAACTCCCCCCTTCCTCTTCTGAATGTTCACCTCAATTTGGAAGGAAGCCTCTCTCAGAAGAGAAAATTCTTTCTCTCCCATCGTCCCTTCTGACCCAATTTATTTATTCCCTTAAGGGGTCACTGGGCTCTCTTCAAGCCACCTCCCAGCATCTGATCAATCAATTTAAGGAGGCTGATTCCGAAAATTTTTATCGCAGAGGAATTCAGAAAGATATTCAGAACATGGACTGGGGCCTGGATAGCTTCCTCCATTATATCCATTTAAATGATCCGATCAAGAAAACGAATACCGTACACTCTCTCCTCCAGGAGATATTAAAGCATTCTGAGAAAGAGCTGGAAGAAAAAAAGATTAAAACCTTTAGAAAATTTGAAAAAGACCTTCCAGAAGCTGCCGTCCATGATGAGTCTTTAAGGTACATTTTAGCCTCAACCGTACAGTACGTTATCTCTCGCCTCTCTCCTAACGCACGTCTCGGGTTCATAACGAAATCCTCCAGGATTCAAAAAAGATTAGACCCTGTCAACCTCCCATGGGAAGAAAATGGGAAATCGATATATATTTATGTCGTTTTTACCGATGGAGAGAAACCGGGCAAACCATTGGAATCTCGATCCGGGGCTTCCTCCATTCAAAGGAAGGACGTCTTCGATTTGATATTCCTCTTGGTCCAAGATCTGGTTCAAAAGAGCCGAGGGAAGATGAATTTAGAAATCGACGAGAATAAATCGAGAACCATTATTTTATTCAAATTTCCAGCGGAAAGGAGAGAAGTAGTATTTTATCAACCGATAAACGATTGAGCCTAAGGATCATCTCCAAAAGGGGTGGTTACCCCATCAGCCTACAAGGGATGGGATATAAGGGGAGCTCAACGAAAGGACCGCTGGGAAAAAGATAAACGGATTTCAATGTAGGAGATAGGAAATGGGTAAAACATTTGAAGCATTAATGCAGGCGGAAAGGGAGAGGCAGGAAAGACTTGAAGAAAATCATCTTGCGCCTCCTCCCAATGATCTTCTATTAAAGGAATTTGATATTCCATTTCAGATCGTTGAAGAATATCACCGGATGGAATACAAAATTTCGAATATGTATCCAAAGAGAACAAGTAAAGTTATATTGTTTGTCAGTCCGAATGAAGGGGAAGGCAATTCAACCGTTCTCACCCAATTTGGGATCACCCTGGCACTCGGGGGAAACAGGGTTTTACTGGTGGATACGAATCTGAGGCGCCCTTCGATTCATCGTCTCTTCGATCTTCCGGGTGAAAAGGGGCTTACCGATTTGATTCTTAAAAAATATGATTTGAAGGAAACCATTAAAAATACCTCTCTCCAAAACCTCCGGGTGATCACCAGTGGAAATAACCATACAGAGGCCATTCCCATTCTCACTTTTTCAGTCTTCGATTCTGCCATTGAGAAAATGAAATCCGAAGCAGACTGGATTCTTTTTGATGCTCCTCCGATCCATGTGAGCAACGATGCGATCGCCCTTGCTCCCAAAGTGGATGGAGTCATCATCGTGATCAAGGCGGAAAAAACCCGATGGGAAGTTGCACAGAATGTCAGACAGCGAATCGAAAGTGGAAAGGGAAATATCCTTGGAGTCGTCCTCAACGAGAGACGGTTCTATATACCGGAATGGTTATACCAGAGGCTTGGATAGTGCAGAGCACGGCTGAGATGAAGAAAATGCTGATTCAAAAACTTCGGGAACGGTTTAATTTGTTTCAGAGTAACCGCAACCAAGCGAAGAGAGGGGGTTTTAACGAAATTCACTCTGTAGAAAAATTTCGACTCCTTCTTGAACGGGAGCGGATTCGTACGGAACGAACGCGCCATGAATTCTCACTGGTGGTTTTTAGGATCGAGTATCCAAGTGAATCCTCGGTTGACCAAGAGGGGTTAGTAAAGACACTAATGCATCGGATCAGGTTCACCGATGAAGTGGGATGGTTCGGGGAAAAGGAGATAGGGGTCATTCTAGTTAACACCTCTACGGAAGGTGCCTATAAATTTGCTGAACATATCCTACAGGGCATTCCGGATGCAGCTTTCATACAGTCATTTAAGATTTACACTTACCCCACTCGGTGGCAAACGGATCATGAAGGTGATTTCAATAAATTTCAACGTCCTGACCACCGTCGTCAGCTAAATCATTCGATGTTTCAAGAGTTATTCGGAAATCCACTTCTCTCCTCGGAGGGTCATGAAGAGCCAAGGGGGAGAACCCTAGATGGAATGGAACAATTCTTGGTTCGCAGCTTGCCTCATTGGAAACGCATCGTCGATATAATTGGTTCCACCATTGGATTACTTCTATTTTCGCCCTTCATGGTTATAGCGGCCGCTTCCATCAAACTAACCTCTTCAGGTCCCATTCTTTTTAGACAAGAAAGAATCGGTTTTCTCGGGCGAAGATTTACTTTATTAAAGTTTAGAACCATGGTCCACAATAATGATCCCGATATTCATAAAAAGTATATTGAAAATTTCATTAAAAAGCGTGTTCCCGTGGGAGAACACACGAACCCAAGCCGGATTTACAAAATTAATAATGACCCAAGAGTTACTTTTGTAGGGAAACTTTTGAGGAAAACGAGTCTTGATGAGTTGCCCCAATTCATCAATGTATTAAAGGGAGAGATGTCCCTGGTGGGGCCAAGGCCTCCCATTCCCTACGAATATGAGCAATATGATATTTGGCATAAACGGAGGGCATGGGAAGTGAAACCCGGCATCACTGGGCTCTGGCAGATCAAAGGAAGAAGTAAGACCACGTTTGATCAGATGGCGCGTCTCGATCTGAAATACTTGAAGGAATGGTCCTTATGGTTAGATCTTAAAATTCTTATTCAAACGCCTTGGGCTGTTTTCACTGGTAAAGGCGCTTATTGAAAACAATCAACGTTTCAATAGAAACATTTTTCTAAAGAAAGGTGAAAGGATAGGGTGAAAGAGATGATTCACATGGGTGTGATTGGATATGGGTATTGGGGTCCGAATGTCGTAAGAAATTTTCATAACACCGAGGGGATGAGCATTAGTTCCATATGCGACCTCAATCCAAATATGCTCAAACGAGCGAAAAAATTCTATCCCAGCATTGAGCTTACTTCTGATGCGAATGATATCCTGTCTTCTTCCAAAATGGATGCGGTCGCGGTCGTTACTCCGGTCGCCACTCATTTTGATCTTGCTAAACAAGCCCTTGAAAACGGAAAATATGTTTTCGTTGAAAAACCTTTCACCCAGACAGTCGCGCAAGCCGAAGAGTTGATCGAACTCGCTGATCGGAAAAACCTCAAGATCATGGTAGACCACACCTTTCTTTTTAGCGGTGCGGTTAGGAAAATCAAACAGGTAATTGATGAAGGTGTCTTGGGGGATCTTTATTATTTCGATTCGATGAGAGTCAATTTAGGGCTTTTTCATCACGATGCGAATGTTATCTGGGATCTCGCCCCCCACGATTTTTCGATCATGGATTATTTGATTAAAGAAACACCGAAAGCTGTGGTCGCCACAGGCAGGGCCCACTTTAATCATGGCCTGGAAGATGTAGCCTACATCACCCTCTTTCTTTCCAACAATATGATTGCCCATTTCAATGTCAACTGGCTGTCCCCTGTGAAAGTCAGAACCACTTTGATCGGTGGGGATAAAAAGATGCTTGTATGGAACGATCTCGATGCCGATGAGAAAATTAAGGTTTACGATAAGGGAGTCGAAGTCAAAAATGGAGAAAAATATGATCTGCTGGTCAGTTATCGCTCGGGTGACATGTGGGTGCCGAAAATAGACCAAATTGAAGCCTTAAAGCTCGAGGCCGAATATTTTGTTGAATGCATGTCCAATGGCAAAATCCCAATGAATGACGGGAGAGCAGGTCTACGCGTTGTAAAAATGCTGGAAGCTGCAAATAAATCAATTAAAAATAAGGGAGAAATGGTATCCTTATGAATCTGTTTCAATGCGTCTCCGGTGATGTAAAGATGGGGGAAAATGTTCAATTGTCGAAATTCGTCAACCTCTACGGTTGTTTCATTGACGATGACACCAAAATTGGGGCCTTCGTTGAGATCCAAAAAAATGCCCGCATTGGGAAGAACTGCAAGATTTCAAGTCACACGTTTATTTGTGAGGGGGTCACGATTGAGGATAATGTTTTTGTGGGCCACCAGGTCTCCTTTATCAATGATAGATACCCAAAGGCAACCAATGGCCAGGGTTCGTTACAGACAGAAAAAGATTGGCGAGTGGAACCCACTTTGGTTAAAAGAGGGGTTTCCATTGGTTCAGGTTCCACTATCCTCTGCAATGTCACCATTGGTGAAAATGCCCTGATCGGAGCGGGGAGCGTCGTCATCACGGATGTGGCACCCAATACGATTGTCGCTGGAAATCCAGCACGAGTATTAAGAGGAGTCAAGGATTCCTCTTCCACTGTTTAATTTCAAATTCTGGGACGAATTCACTTGAGGATCAGGTTCTCTCATGGATGCTGTCACGATCATCCTCTTCATCGGGATTGGACTTTTTACGTTCATTGCCCTTACCCTTTGGTCCATCAAGCGATATGAGGTAGCTGTTTTTTTTGTGGGCCTTTCACCCTGGTTATCTGCCCTTTTCATCCCTCCAAATTCTGATGACCTTGTTGAAGCCACGCTCGGATCTTATTTAAGAATCGGTATCCTATTATGGATGGGAGTGGTGGGGATCATCCAATATACAAGGTTCAGATTGTCGCACAGCGAAAAGGTTCCTCTTCATTTCGTTCTATTCGGCCTCTTTATATTGTTCGCTCTAGTCTCAATCATCTATTCGATTGACCCTTTCTATACCTTTATCCGCTCCTCTGCATTCCTTGCTCTCTTTGGTTTTTTAATTGGGTTGCATGGTTGGCTTCACGAAGATCAAAGACTTGAAGGAGTTCTCCATACCCTTTTTCTTCTTGTTTCTTTCTTCATTCTGATCAATTCCCTGTCGCTGGTTATCTTCTCTAATAGAGTATGGTGGGGAGATGGGAACGGTCGCTTTCAAGGGTTATGGAGTCATCCAAACACCTTGGGAAGTGTCTGTATGGTCTCGTATCCTGTTCTTCAATGGGAATATTCACGGGGGTCCTTCGGTAAGAAATTCATGGTGATCGTTCTCTTTGTCGCGCTTGCTTGTTTCCACCTTTTCACAGGTTCACGAGCCTCCATCGCCGCCACTTTTTTGGGCATGTGTGTTTGGTGCTTGATCCAGAAAAAGAGACGTAATCTTATACTTGCTATGGGACTGATTGGGATTGTGGTTTTTTCAATTGTGCAGCTTAAGCCCTCCAGTTTTCATCGGGAGGAAGGAACAGGACTGATCGATTTAACCGGCAGGCCAGAATTTTGGCATGGGAGTCTAATCCTCATGAGGGAGAAACCTCTCTTGGGCTATGGATATGGTGTGGAAGGAAAGATTTGGGAGGACCCACGATTCTTTGGCAATAAAGAGACTCTTTGGAGCGGGAGTGCAAAGACCTCGTTACATAATGGTTATCTTTCTACCGTAATCGGGGTGGGCATAATCATTTTTATCCTCTGGTGCCTAATTTTATTTCTTCCTCTGTGGCGTACAATGCGTCTGCCATTCAATGATTTTAAAGCTTTTGCGATCACTCTCCTGGTCATGGGGATGATCATGAATTTTTTTGAAGGAGTGATTACGGAGGGGCGCTCGTTCGTTGCTATTCTGTTTTGGATCGCATGGGTCTTCGCAGGCAGATTAACCCATAGCCCTCGAATAGGAAAGAATGAAATCAAATCGGCGTGAAAGGATTTAGCGCGGGCACCTTAGAGCCATAGAGATACTGATCGATGCTTACCCATGTTAAGAGACAATTACAAATTCCAATTCATTTACTAGTGTGGTGGGGCACTTCGATCTATACCTGTGGGAGGAGGTTGGAAGGTAAGAAGACCGGAGGCACTTATGCAATTCTTTATTATCACGGAATCAATCAAAGGGATCGATCCCGTTTTGCCCGACAGATGGATGAGCTGAATCGATTTGCTCACGCCATCCCCATTCATACGAAGGTAGTTCCTCACGACGGCCTTCATTATGTCGGGGTGACCTTTGATGATGGGTTTCAAAGTGTGTTGGAAAATGGACTACCTGAACTCGTAGAGAGAAAAATCCCTGTCACCCTATTTATTCCTACAGGATTTATGGGTCGAAGTCCTGAATGGATTGAAGATCGAGGACAAGAAAATCCTTGCGAAAAAGTCATGACAGAGGATCAGATAAAGGGATTGCCGCCCGAGTTGGTGGCCATTGGTTCTCATACAGTCACCCATGCTCCTCTGTCCCCCATGAGCGAAAAGGTTCTAAAAAGAGAGCTCATCGAATCCAAGGAAACCCTTGAGAGAGTGACAGGGCGAAGTGTGACTTTACTTTCTCTTCCATATGGGGTGTATGATGAGAGGGTCATTAAAATCGCCCATGAAGTAGGTTATCAGAAGGTTTTCAGCTCCAATCATCGGCCTATAGGAATAAAGGGTAGTGTGATCGAACGAGTTCCCGTGAGGCCATCTGATTGGGCTTTTGAATTTAGGCTAAAGATTCTTGGAGCTTATCGATGGTTCCCGTTTTTCCTTGGATTAAAGAGAAAGTTGGACGTGAGTCACCTCTTGAGGGCTGTAAGATGAGTATCCTTGGTCTCGATTCACGTTATACCATTGAAATAGATCAAGTGACGAAGGCTAATTGGTCGGACCTTCTTCAACATTTTGACGATGCTAATATCTACCAGACTTGGTCGTATGGGTCGGTGCGCTGGGGCGAAAAGAATCTAAGTCATCTAGTGCTGAAAAAGGGGAACGAGGTCGTAGCGATCGCCCAGTTAAGGATCGTTAAATTACCGAGTATTCATGCCGGGATCGCCTATCTCTTTCGAGGCCCCCTTTGGCAACTTCGCCGAAGAGAGAAGGATGTGGAAACACTCAGCCAAATGGTTAAGGCTTTACGAAAAACGTATATTTCAAAACGCCGTCTCTGGCTGAGAATTCTTCCCAATGAGATCAACAACGGCGATCATTTTTTACTGACTTTATTTAACGATGAAGGATTCAAATGGGAAGAGGGGATGATTGGAAATCGGACGCTTTTCATCGACCTCTCCCTCAGCTTGGATGAACTAAGGAAAGGAATGCAAAAAAAATGGCGAAAGGCATTAGGAAATGCTGAAAAGAGAGAATTGGAGTTGATCGAAGGGACATCGGATGAGCTTTACGATATTGCTCTTATGATCTATCAAGAAATGCATGCCCGCAAAAAATTTGTGGAGTTTGTCGATATGAATCAATATAGAACAATTCAAAGGGATTTGCCGGATCCTCTCAAGGTCATCATCTCGATATGTACCCTGGAGAGTAGACCCATAGCCGCCCTTGCCTGGTCTGCCATGGGAAATACAGGACTCCCGGTTTTGGCTGCGACAGGTGATGAAGCCTTGAAAACGAATGCCTCCAATCTGATGTGGTGGAAAATGATCGAATGGCTAAAACAACGCGGTTATCGCTGGTGTGATGTGGGGACGATCGATCCTGTTTCTAATCCGGGAGGCTACCAATTTAAATCTGGCCTTGCAGGGAAGTCTGGAAGAGATATCAAATATTACGGTCAATTCGACTCCTGTGAAAGCTGGTTGAGTTCTCTTCTCGTCGGCGGTGGTAATAAGCTAAGATTTGTCCAGAGGAAAGGGAAGATCATTCTTAACAATATGAAGAATAAGTTACATCATTTATCAACAAGGGGGTCTGAACATGGCGAGAGTTCCGTTTGTTGATCTGAAAATCCAGTATGAATCCATACGGGATGAGATTGAGGAGTCCATCCATCAGGTGATTGACCAGACTGTCTTTTCAGGGGGTCCATTCGTTTCCCAGTTTGAAAAGGAGTTGGCCACTTTTTGCGGATGTGAACATTGCATAGGGGTTGGGAGTGGCACGGAGGCTTTATGGCTTGCGCTTTGTTCCCTTGGTGTTACCCAAGGTGATGAGGTCATTACCGTACCCAACACATTCATTGCCACAGCTGAGGCAATCAGTTTCTGCGGAGCACAGCCGGTCTTTGTAGATGTCGATGAGCGTACCTATAATATGGATCCGACATTGTTGGAAGCCGTTATCACACCGAAAACAAAAGCGATTATTCCCGTTCATCTCTTTGGTCAGATGGTGGACATGGACCCTATTATGGAGATAGCACGCAACCATAGTTTGTTTGTGATAGAGGATGCCTGTCAGGCCCACGGAGCGGAGTATAAGGGAAAGAGGGCAGGGTCCATAGGAGATGTAGGTTGCTTTAGCTTCTATCCAGGGAAGAACCTCGGAGCTTATGGAGAGGCAGGGGCAGTGGTGACGAATAACCCCGAATGGGCGAACCGAATAAGGATGGTACGCGACCACGGTCAGAAGAGTAAGTATTATCATTCAGTGATCGGCTGGAATGCACGGATGGACGGCATCCAGGCTGCAATCTTAAGTGTCAAACTCAGACATTTGCCTCAGTGGAATGCGGCACGTCAAAGGAATGCCCAGAGGTACAATACCTTATTTAAAGGGATGAAGGAGGTTATGACTCCTTCGGAAGCCAAATATGCCAAACATGTTTATCATCTCTATGTCTTAAGGGTGAAAAACCGCGACCATCTCATTGCTTCCCTCTCGGAAGAGGGGATTTATTGCGGTATTCATTATCCGGTGGCCGTTCACCTTCAGGAGGCCTATCGGTTCCTCGATCTTAATGAAGGAAGCTATCCTGTGACCGAACAGTGTTCGAAGGAATTTATCTCCCTACCGATGTTTCCAGAACTCACGGATGAGCAGATCAAGTGTGTTGTGGATGGAGTAAAGAGGCACACACTCCAAGAAGGTTGAACAGAGTAAGAGCATCAAAGAAACAGATTATGGACTTCAAACGCTTTGGAAAGAATACCGTCATCTATGCCATTGGAAATGGCTGTATGAGGGCAGTGACCTTTTTGCTTATCCCTCTCTATACCCATTCCCTCACCCTCCGGGAGTACGGCTTGCTTTCGGCCCTGTTCGTCACTTCCCAGATCATGATCATCTTGATGAGCGTCGGAACCCAAAAGGGCTTTGTCCGTTTCGCAAAGGAGTGTGAAGATCGAGGCCTAATGGGTAAACTTATGGGAAGCACCCTGGCGATCACAGTTATGGGGTTCTTCTTCATCGGAGGAATCTCACTTCTCTTTCTTATGCCTCTTTTCGGGCAATGGTTAGAGACAAAAGCAATCCAAGACTATATCCTATTGACTTGTCTATCTGCCTTCGCTCAGGCGGTCTATACTCATACCACATCTTATTACCGAGCCACAGAGAAGGGCCTCTATTTTATAGGAGCGAACCTTGTAGCCCTTCTTTTTCTCATTGGAACCAATATTATTCTTCTTCGAATTTTTTCCCACGGTGTGGAGGGAGTGTTGATGGCTCAGGTGTTAACCTATGGAGGAGTCGGACTGTTATTTCTCTTTTTGGTGGTCACGAAGACAGGGTTAGGGTTCTCATTAGAATTGGTGAAAAGGCTTCTCTCATTTAGTTTTCCTCTCCTGTTTGCTATGTCATGGGACCTGGTGATGGAGACCTCGGCGATCTATCTACTGGGGTATTTTGGGAACCTCGAACAGGTAGCCATCTATTCCTTAGGACATAAACTTGCACAGATCGCTTACATTTCCCTTATCTTCCCTTTCCAATTGGCTTATGAACCATTTGTCTATGGGAATATTGAGCATCCGAAGCTTAGGAGGTCGATTTCAAAATTATTGACGTACCTCATGCTAACCTATGCCCTGATATCATTCGCTCTCGTTTTCCTATCGAGACCCCTCCTCTCAATCATCGCCCCCCCTGACTATTTTTCTGCCCGCACCGTGGTCTTCTTAATGCTTCCTGGAATCGCTTTTATTGGGGTCTACTACATTGGAGAATCCCTCCTTAGTATCAAAAACAGAACCCCCTTGACCGGCGGGACTGTCGTTTTTTTCACCCTTTTAAGTCTGTTGCTGAATTACCTTCTGATTCCACACTGGGGAGTTTATGGGGTAATCTTTGTGTTTAATGTAACCACGATGCTCACAGCTGTTCTCCTGATGGCTTTGGCCAGGAAGGTATTTCCCATTCCTCTCGAAGCGGTGCGTCTTGGATGGATTGGGGGATTGTTTGTCTTTTTCTTGGTTTTTGTTTTCATGTTGGGAGATGCTCCAGCTTCTGTTTATTATGCGGTCATTCCTTGTGTTGGAGGGATCGTGTTAACGCTTCTTTATTTGGCCCCCTTTTTTGACGAAGAGGAAAAGGCAATCATCAAGAGTGTTCTTAAGTTTAGTAGTTTGAAAGGGTCTCCGAAGTGGGTCTTCTTTAGCGGAGGCAAGGGATAAAAGGTGTTTGACAGATATTAAAGGACGGAGAAACTTGCGGCGGGACGTTATATGAAGGTTGCCCTTATCGGTTGTGGAATGATTGCTCCTACGCATTTTCGGGCATTGAAGATGATCGTGCCAAGTGCGGAAATCTGCCTCTGTGACGCGGATCGCAGTAAAGTAAAAGAGTTAGGCACGAAGTGGGGAATTTCCAACCTCTATACAGATCTCGAGGACATGCTTACTTCTGAACACCCCGATTCAGCACACATTCTCACGCCACCACAAAGCCATGCAGAAATCGCCCAAAAGATGATTCGGGCTGGAACTCATGTTTTGGTTGAAAAACCGATCACAGAGACATCAGAGGATTTTATTAAACTCTCGAGGTTGGCGAAAGAGGAAGAAAGGATTCTCGCTGCAAACTATAGTACCCTCGGTATGCCAATCGTGATTGAGGCAAGGCAGCAGATTGCCTCCGGAAGCCTGGGAAGACTTATTTCGGCTCATTGCACCTATGCGGCCTCATGGCCTGGTAACACGATCCCTTATGGAAATCCTGATCATTGGGCCTATAAACTTTTGGGTGGAGTTTTACAAAACTGGGCGGATCATCCTTTGAGTCTCATTGTGAGCGTCATGGATTCGGTTGAAGAGCAACGAGTCATACTCAATCGGCGAAATCTCCTTCCACTCGATTCCCCTGATCTTCTTCATGTAGTTCTGAAAGGTCAAGATCAAATCGGTTCTTTCACGCTCTCTTTGGGACATGGAAATACAGATATCCGGGCCCATTTTATTCTCGAAGAAGCCTCCATCACCCTCGACCTCAGACGAATGCTGATCAGTGTGACAAAAGGAAGGGGGCCGGCCAATAGAATTAAAAGAGCCTTCTCCGGGGTCCTTGAGGGATACTCCTATATTTCTGGGACGCTATCCAATGTGGTTGGAATGGCCACCAAGAGGGTGCAGAGAGAGCCGGGAATATTTACCGCCATTAGTAATTTTTACCGAACAATTGAGGGGAAGGAAGAGTTGCTTATCAGTCACGACATGATATTTGCCATCACAAAAATTCTTGAAGAGATTTGGAAAGAGATTCCATTTCGAAAATCATAGACCATGAAGTTATTGATTACAGGTTATCCAGGATTTCTTGGGCGACATGTGGCACGGGCCTTAAAGAAGGAAGGCTACGTGATCCGCGTGCTTTTCCATCGAAGAACAGTCACCCGTAAGGAATTTTCCGAAGAAGTGGACGAATGCTTATGGGGATCTGTCCTGAAAGAAGAGGACATACGGAAGGCAGTGGCTGGCATTGACGGGGTCATTCATTGCGCTTGGGCCTTTCATCCTCCTGCCACAGAGCGACCAACGCCTAATGAGAGAGGAACTGAATTACTTTTCAAAGAGAGTGTCAAGGCAGGAGTAAAAGACTTCCTATTTATCAGCTCTGTAGCGGTGTATGGAATGGAAATTCGTAGTGATTCACGCCTAACCGAATCTTCGCCTTTAGCGACGGGAGATGATTTGTTGTTCCTTTATCCTGCAGAAAAGATCGCTTGCGAAAATATTCTTCTCTCAAGCGAAAGGAAGGGAATACGGCTCGGCATTTTTCGGCCAGGACCTATTTTTAGTGATGAGAAGAGCCCGATGAAAAAAATTCTCACTATCGCTGGTCATTCTTTTGCATTAGGCATTGGGAACGGACTTAACCGAATGGGATTCATTCACGCAGAAGATGTTGTAGAAGCAGTGGTGAAATGGCTAAAGAACGGCGAAGATGGTGCAATTTTCAATGTCACTCCAACCGATTGTTTGAAACACAAGGATTGGTATTGTAGATGGGCCGAAGTGCACAAACTTCGGTTAACACCTGTTTTTATCCCAGGTTACTTAATCCGTCTCGCCGCCTTTGGAGTGGTTGTTTTGAAGAGGTGGATGGGGAAAGAGACGAGAAGTGATATCAACTATGCCATCTTGTCTGCAACCCGGAACATACAATACAACAGTGAAATGCTGAAGCGATCTCTTGATTGGAAGGATGAGGCTACGGCGAGATATACCTGGTCAGAGAGTGGAAAGTAGAGAATAGAAAGTGGTTAAAACCACATTTTACCTTCCACTCACCACTTTCGGATTTATGTAAGTAAATTTTGAAGAGAAAAACCGGATTTTTCAGCCATGATACGAATCGCATCTGTCGTATTTTCCTATTACCCCTCGGATCCGAGGCCTCGGCGAGAAGCTGAGGCTTTGGTTGAGGCAGGGATGTCGGTTGACATCTTTTGCTTAAAAGGGTCTAATGAGCTGCCTGAAGAAAAGGTGAATGGGGTACACGTGTTTCGGCTCCCCATCATTCGTACTCGGAGTGGAAAACTTCGTTACCTGTGGGAATACGGGTGGTTTATCCTACTGGCTTTCTATAAATTGTCAATGCACCATATAACAAAACGCTATCATGCAGTCCATGTGCATAATATGCCGGACGCCCTCGTATTCTGTTCCCTCTTGCCTCGCGTGAGCGGAGCCAAAATCATTCTCGACCTTCACGACCCAATGCCAGAGGTTTACATGACGAAGTATTCCATCCAGGCATCTCATCCAGCTATTTGGCTATTGCGCTTTCTTGAGAGGTGGAGTATCAAGTTTGCCAATGTTGTTTTAACACCCAATATAGATTTTAGAAACCTTTTCATAGCTCGGGGTTGCCCAGAGTGGAAGATTCACATTGTAATGAATTCTCCACAAGAGAGGATCTTCAAAGCACATTCGGATAACGTTTCAGGAATTCATAAGAAAGATTTTATTATCATGTACCACGGTGTCATCACGGAACGTCACGGGATCGATACAGCCCTCGATGCCATCTCCCTCATAGAAAAGGAAATATCGAACCTAATATTTGAAGTCTATGGTGATGGTGATTACGTGAAGCAATTTTTGAAGAAGGTGGAAGAGCTAAACCTGAAGAATATCGTACATTAC
>Ga0256868_10000382_pt1 | contig 26344 bp, 28 predicted proteins | sample RVTome_13_FD_187341 | JGI IMG/M metagenome (GOLD analysis project Ga0256868, IMG submission 187341) | Soil microbial communities from uranium-contaminated site in the Upper Colorado River Basin, Wyoming, United States - RVT92D227 HiSeq ...
CCTGAGCTTATAGCTCAGATGCGGCAGTTGGGAGAGCGGATATCTTCATTGCAGCAGCAGACCAAGGAAGCAAAGGCTAACCTTGATTCCTTGCTGCTGGGACTGCCCAACATACCCCACCCCAGCGTGCCTTTAGGTAGAGGCGCGGCTGATAATGTGGTGGTGCGGAGCTGGGGCAAACCAAAGGAATTTCCCTTCAAACCTTTGCCTCACTGGGAGTTAGGGGAAAAGCTGGGCATAATAGATTTCCAGCAGGGTGTGAAGCTCTCGGGGACCAGGTTTTATGTCCTCAAGGGGTTGGGGGCACGTCTGCAGCGGGCGCTCATCTCATTCATGCTCGATGTCCATGTAAATGAGCATGGCTATAAAGAAATCTATCCTCCTTTTATGGTTAAGCGAGAGTGTATGGTGGGGTCAGGAAATTTGCCGAAGTTCGGCGATAACTTGTATCACGACGAAGAAGATGACTTTTGGTTTATACCCACGGCGGAGGTACCATTGACCAACCTGCACCGTGATGAAATACTAAGTGCTGATAGCCTGCCTCTTCATTATGTTGCCTGCACTCCTTGCTTTCGTCGGGAGAAAATGACCGCCGGCACGGACACCAGAGGCATTAAGCGCGGACACCAGTTTGATAAGGTAGAGCTCTACAAGGTTACCACTCCGGAGAGTTCTGATGGAGAACTGGAGAAATTGGTAGCCGATGCTGAGGATATATGCCAGAAGCTTGGCATACCCCATCGCGTGGTGCAACTATGCACTGGAGACCTCGGCTTTGCCGCCTGCAAAACATATGATATTGAAATGTGGGCTCCTGGCTGCGCTGAATGGCTCGAGGTCAGTTCTTGCAGCAATTGTGGTGATTTCCAGGCGAGGCGAACCAATATTCGCTATCGTCCTGAGCCCGGCGCCAAATCGGAGTTTGTCCACACGCTCAATGGCTCAGGACTGGCTCTACCACGGGTCCTTATCGCTGTGCTGGAAAACTATCAGCAAGCTGATGGCACAGTATTAATTCCTGAGGTATTAGAACCTTATCTGAAAGTAACTTAAGCGCCGCTTATGGGCGGTGTACTATAAACTGCTACTCTCAATTGACTGGACCTGGAGGTGACACCGTGACAGACTGGATCGCAAAAGCGGAAGCACTGAATAGACTCGTAAGGCCCCTGACCTTTCCTCTCGCCGTCAAGCTGGTTAAAAGCGTTGACGAATTCCCGGAGAAGACCCGCCGTCCTTTCAAGGACATGGGATTCAAGACAAATGTCTGTGTCGGTATGACGATGGCCCGCAAGTACGGCTGGACGGTGGGAATGACGGCCGATGATAACGCCTGTCTAATTGCCGCCTATACCTATGGATGGAGCGAGCCTGAATCTGAGACCAAGAAAGCCTTGACTGATTTCATGATAGTAATGAAATACGCAGCTAACGAAAATGCGGCAAGGACCACCATGGAGGCTGTCGAGCAGGTTAAGCTAAGCAAGGGCAAGTATGCCGGCGTGGTTTTCTCTCCGTTGGAGAGGACCAAAATCGACCCCGACCTGGTCATGATATTCTGCAATCCCGCTCAGTTGATGCGGCTGGTGCATGGCGCTACCCAGGAAACGGGTGTGGCCGTGCAGTCTATATTCAGTGGCCGGGGCGGGACCTGCACTGAAGGAGTCTTACAGACCTTCAAGACGGGGCAGCCAAAGGTAGTGCTGCCGGGAAATGGCGATAGGGTCTGGGCGATGGTGCAGGATGAAGAAATGGTCTTCACTATACCGGCGAACTGGCTTGACTCGGTTATCAAGGGGCTTGAAGCCACCCACCAGACTGGCATTCGATACCCCATACCGGTAGACGTGAGACACGCCCCGACGTTCCCGGGACAGCTTAAAGACGCCGCATCTAGGGCAGCCAAGATAACATGAACAACGTAACACCGATGCCCTTTGACCTCAAGGTGTCGGCAGATGCGGTTTAGAAACACAACTTAACGCTATTTCGTGCAGTGAGGTAACAAACTACTATTCTGTTACCCGATACGGAAAAATCGGCAGGTTATCTAACTCCCCACGCAGCTCGTGAGTGATAGCCTGCTGGTTTGAGTCTGGTTACTGTGACCTGGGCCGGGGCCGACACAGAAAATAGTAGCGACTTATTAGCCCATCATACTCGGCAACCATGGCGAGACGAGTAACAGAATGATAAACACAGCGACAGGCAAGCTTATGATCTTGCGTGCGCCACCTCCATGAACTGCTACCAGCAGCAACCACACCGCGCCATATATGAATATGCCAACCAGGAACGTCGCGGCGAATCCCCAGTTAGTCGAAATATTGAACGCCAGAGGTACGGCTAAAGCCATGAAAGCGGCATTGACGGCGTAGAGCATGGCAACGACGGATTCAGAGACCTCCACTTTGCCTGATCTCAGTACGTAGGGAAACGGTATTCCTGCAAAGAAACCCAGGGGCGCGATTGAAACCACCGCCAGGATAATCTTAACCGGCAAAGATAGTTGCGCAGCCATCGAAAAGAAAGCTGGAGTCAGGTATTGGTACAGGATAAGCAACAGGATGATAATACCCAGAGAATAGTACACGCCCTTTTTGCTAATACGACCGCTCCACAGGCTGCCAAGGCCGGAAAATATCAGCAATGTTCCGACAACGCTTGAGAAAGTGGCCACAGGCGAACCGAGGAATAGCTCGTAACGCTGGATAAGTACAATCTCTATAAGTAAGTAACCCAAACCAGTCAAAGCGACCGTGAACATGTGTGGGAGCAAACCGAGTAAAGCTCCTCTACGTCGACCCAAAAACCAGATAACAAATGGCATCAGTGGCAACACCAGATACAGAATATAGGAGTAAGCCTGTTTTAGATTAGAATGAGATGGGTCAACGTCAAACATGAACGGGCGGTCGTCTGTTATAACCCGGATGTTGTGTTCCTTCAGGAAATCATCATCAACCTCTCCGCGCAATACTTGGGATACGGTTGTAGAAGATGCCTGGTACGGATGATGGAGTATGGTTGTTTTTGCATGTATCGGCCCTACTGGAGATCCACTAATCAGTTCAATTGTTCGTATGTTATCTATATCATCAAGCCACTTTAGCAGTCCGGAGACTTCCTCCCCAGCAAAAGGGGTTTTCTTCATGAGAACCTGGATGAAATTGGCGGTTTCGGTTGTCCATTGAAAAACGAAGAAGTGCTGTTCTGGCTGCGGATAGCCTCTTTCGAGTAAAACCTGTCGCATCGTAAACAATAACTTCCAGACTGGTACCTCACGTGAGGAAATGAATACCGGCTCTTCTACGACCACAACTCCGTCACTGGTAAGATGGTCCAAATAGCTGTGAAGTGCCTCGGAAGTGTACAGGTACTCAGGGGTTGGTTCGCGCCCTTCACCCGCTGTACCCCATCCTCGATTGAAGTGTGTGTTCTCCAGGGTAATCATATCGAATTGAAGTTGACTTTGTTCCACATAACTCCGTCCATCCATTACGAATACGTCTATGCCCTCGTAGCTGTTGGCGTTCCATTCCACCAGTTCGTTTGTCTGCAGGCTAACAATGGCCGGATTAATTTCCACCCCATAGACCTTATCGCTCAGAAATTTTGCAGTCTTGGTAATGCCATCGCCGGCAAGACCGATGATGAGAATATCGGGATTCTCAATCAGGCAATTTGGAAGGCGTGGGTCTATCTGATAATTCTCTGCAGGCAATTTGCGGATTGTGTCGCTCCTGTGCCCGTTTTCATATGATTCCAACATTGTTGAATAAGGACTACTTCGAAGCACATCGTATCTACCTACATATGATGAGCTGGAGAAGAGGACTTCTGCCTGCGGATTGTCTCTTGTGAGTTTTGTCCTCACAATATTAAACCAGTCATAAGTCATGTTCAGAATACCGCCGGCCAGAATGCTTAACACACCCAGGACAGCCAGACACATCAGCCATCGCCGTACCTGACCAACGCGATAAGGAACGATGAAACAACAGGCTGCCAAAATAGTCAGCGCAGCCAGAAATATCAGGCTGTTCTCTTCGCGAAAACTGCCCAGTGCCATATTCACCAGAAACGCCGCCAATCCAGACCCGACTAATGTTACAAAGTAGGTTATATGAGAATCGAGTCTCACCAGTGTGATAGAAATCACCACACCAGCGCAGACGAATGGAGCCATCATAAGCAAAGAGACAATTAAAATAGATGAGATATTATCCATTGGCGTAAACAAGTAGGCAAGAACCGAAAGAATAGACACCGGCAGTATAAAGTTAGCTGTAATCATAGCTGGGAAGGGAGATCTGTGTGCAGTGAAGTATCCGGTCACCCCACCAATAGCTCCTCCCAATAAAGCTATCGAGATTATGGAATTGGCCGCGAGGTAACTACTGAAGATGGACAGGACCTGATAGAAAACTATTTCCAGGAAAATAACAGTGAAAGAAACCCCACCGACTCCCAGCAATACCCAGAGCCGATTCCGCCCCTCAACGAGAGGTATTTCCACAGATTTCCCGCTTGAACGCAACTCCGCGGGGTTAGTTGTGTTTAAGAGTTGGCTATTTCGCGACACGCCTGACCTGTCTGGGCAGTTATACTACTCTCAAATCGTTACCGCTGTCAAAGGTATTAACCAAAGCAGCCATAGCAACTGAACTGAATGTGGCGGTAGCAAATCCGTGATAGATGTGCACTAGCGCCAGGTGTGGCAGGATGAATAGTAGAAGCGGAGGTGATGAATATGAAAGCAGCTATCTATTGCAGGGTACAGACAATCAAAATGTAGTTGCCCAATCTACTGGCGCACTCGTAACAGCTAAGTCTATCTGGGGGCTCCCCCTCTTAAGGCCTGTCCTGAGCGAGGTCGAAGGATAAGAGGGGCAAGGGGAGTTATGAGGGAGAGACCATGCTTGATAAATCAGCCGACTACAGAAATGAGGCTGATAAGAGCTAACAATTAAACCGGGAGACTTGCTCGATGGCGTTTTCGATGAGTTCGATGCGTTTTGTTTTGCCTCTGTCATCGAGTTCAATGGCTACCACGTCTATGCGCCATAAGGAGGGGAGGTCCTGGCGGGTGGTGGTATAGGTCAGGGCCGAGGCGATGAGCTTCTCTTTTTTGGCCTGTGTTATGGACTCTTCAGGAGTGCCGAAGTCCAGATTGCTCTTGCTACGCACCTCGACGAAGACGAGGTAGTCCTTCTGCTGGGCGATGATATCAATCTCGCCGTGACGGCAACGAAAACCAGTCTCCCGAATGCGGTAGCCCCGCCTTTTGAGGAACTTCCGGGCTGCTTTCTCCCCCAGCTTACCAACTTGTTGACGGTCCATCACCTGATCCTTCAGAGACACTAGCGTTGCTTACTGCTTGTGATAGGCTTCGTAATATCGCTTTTCAGCTTGAATCATCTCTTTGCGAAGCTTATCAAGCTTTCGTTCTGCGTCCGTAATCTCCTTATAGGCAGCGGCGTCAAAGATGCGCTTCGGAGACGGAATCGGTTTACCGATTTCGAGCTGACCGACTGATGAAAACTGAAGAAGCAATTCCTTATACTTCTCGTGTTCTTCGAGGTATCTTACGACTAGTTTTCTATATTCTTCTAGCTCTTTCCTGTCCATGCTACCTCCTTACCTAAATTATACTACTTGCTAGCCCAGTGAAGTCTGAGGACAGCTTGAGTCCATATTGGAGGATTGAGTCTCTCGTTCTTAACCTAGCAGTCTAACGAGTAGTCAGGCAAGGTTTACTTGTTTCAGGGAGAGAGGGGGGGGGAGCACAAAGTTATTTGTCGGTTAGCGGGGCAAAAGGAATATCCTTGGTGTTGTTAGAAATCAATTAAAACGCAAGAATGAAAAAGCGTAAAAGACAGATTTGACTTATTGGCTTTTGCGTTCATGGTGGTTTTTAATCATATGGCTGTACTATAATGACAGCATTAGTTATAATAGAAGCAGCATGACCGAGCAAATCTTCCATGAAATGATAAGGAGGACTAAATATGCCGATAAAGTTCAAATTCGAGAATCTAGATAAGGGAGCGTGGGTCCTGTTGCGTCAAGTCCCCAACCTGGTTTCGAGGTGTGAGGACCTAGTATTTAGTAAACACGGGCTCACTACGGAGCGGCATGCGGTGCTTATGGCTATGAAACATATAGATGGTCCTGTAAGGCCAACTGACGTAGCTCGGTGGTTAGACCTTAGCCCGAACAGTATCAGTATGATAATCGACCGCATGGTCAAAGCCGGTTTAGTCAAACGGACGAGAGACAGAAAGGACCGTAGAACAGTATTCCTGACTAGCACCAGCAAGGCGGAGAAGGCCTATGTACCGGCAAGTGCAGCGGGCTGGGAGCTCATCCAGGAAATCCTGTCCCCACTATCGGATAAGGACAAACGTACCTTGGTCAAGCTGCTCGAAATGCTAAGAGACAAGACATATGATTATCTCGGTCCTGGAGAGGTTGCAGAGGTAGTGAGGAGAGGTGACATGGAAAACACGGCCCAGCTTATGAAAGAGGCAGCCAAGTACAAGCCAGTCTCCACATCCGAAGCCAAACGTCAGCGTGGGAAGAAGAAGCTGTGAATCGCTGGGTCAGTGAAGTTTGAGGATAGCTTGAGGCTTCATCAATCAATAGCAGAGGGCAACTTCTCGGAAAAGGCCCTGAGGGCATGCAGGATTAGCTATCGAGCCAGTTCAACCACGGTCCGGTGAAGGAAATGTTCCCAATTTAATGTAGGAGTCTTCACCTCTTGCCCAGGCTTTCAAGTTGGCCAGCCTTTCACCGTTATCACCATGCTCAGGTTGGTCGAAGGCCTCCTGAAGCATGTCGCAGGGAACCCTCGAACATAATCCACAATGCTCTATGCCCTTCTCAATGGAACACTTGGCAACCAGGCATTCGCCCCAAAACATCTTGCCCCTTGTCATTTGGCATCCCGAGCAATTCATTTTGTCTCTCCATTCACAGTCGCCGCAGTAGGCACCACATCTCGCTATCAGTCGTCTATCCATTTCGGAATCCTCCTCTTCAATTAGACTTGGCTGTTCCAGGATTCTTAGCAGGGATTCGCCATTTCTGGTCGCAAGGACTAGCCTCCTCATCTTCACTACCTCATTATATGGTCTTCTTGTCTGAAATAGAAGAGTTCCGAACGATGAACCATCTCCGTGAGGGGCTATATCGGTTTGGAAAGGCCAAAAGCCTACTGCAATCTGACCAGTATCGAGCCTACAGAAGTGGGAGAGAATTCATGTAGGGTTCATGTTGGTGTGTTAGCATATATTATTCTTTTCATTACTCTACCTTCTTTCTCCTGGGGTCCCGGCTAGCTGAGCCGGGACCTCTGACTTTACGACAGAACACCCTCGGAGAGGCAGAAAGCGGCCGCTAGTTCATCGCCCAATCCGAAAAGGATGCCCTTTTTTTCATCCAGATACCTGTCTCTGAGCAATTCGGATTTTCGAGATGGACGACTATTTGCCAGAAGGTTTCAACTGGGTGCCCTGCCCGCGGTGAAAAAACATAGCCTTTAGCTACTTTCTGTATTTCTTTTCTGCCGTTACTACGCGACCCACCGGAATCTCCAATACGGGCACGGCCCACGTGCTTATCCCAGCAAGTCCCATCGGGTATTGGGTAGCAGCCAAAGCCTCGTTGCTTTCGGCCTCGACGACTGTGATAGCTAAGGTTGTGTTTGGCGGCTGGCCGTTAAATGCCAATCCCTGACAGGCATACTGAGCTATGGTCTTTTGGCCCGGCGTCTTAGCTACCTTATCAGCGATCTGTGCCAGCTCCGCGACCTTGCCGGTATCACACATTGCGAATATCAAAAACTTCATTTCACTCCTCCTTTCTTAATTTTCTTGCTGCCAAGGCACGGCACCCGGAAGCATGTATGTTTTTATCTCATTCGCAGAATATGACCTAGGTAATAACGAATACCAAACATATTATACCACTTGCTAACTATGTGAAGTTTGAGGATAGCTTGAGGCTTTATTGGGACATAAACAGCGGCTAGAGGCGTGCTACCTCCGTCTTGCTCGAGACCTCAACCAAAAACCTATGAACCCCAACAAAAAAGCAGCTATTAGGTAAGCCCAAGAGCGAGGTGTTGCCCCCCAAAACATGTCACCAAACAACACATTCTGAATATTCTCTGGCAAGTGAGATGCCAGCCAGAGGAAAGTCATTGGCGATAGAAGTGCCACCAAGCCAATAAGGAAAAGTGGAACTGCAATGACAATAAGAACAGTGCCAATTACTGTGCCTACCTGCCAACCTGAACGTCTTCTGAAATGCCGATAGCGTTTGCCCTTAGGTCTATATCTACCGTTTGGCATTGGAGTTCCTCATTTTGCAGCAGCTCGACAAAGTCAATATCACCATTTTTCGGGTATACTGTTAATATCGTTCATCCTTTTGATTCTGTCCAACCCTAACGAGCATAAGTAATCAAGATCAACTGGTTTGTATCCAGTAAGCTCCAAATTTACATTTATTGTTTTGTTGTGACCATTGATGAGAGGATACCGAACTGGGCAGTGCCCCCTATTATCTCTATGTTTATGACCGTGTATTACCCATCCGTTCCAGTTTATTACCTCGTTAGGATCATGAATAAGTAAAAACTGTATGCCATTGTAGTCTATTTTTTTAAAAACTCTGCGCCATCTGGTGGGGTCATGATTTCCCTTTATCGTAATTTTTCGCCCATTTAAGCGTCTGAGCCAATAACTTGTTGTCCTTGAACGTCGCCCAAAAGCAACATCACCCAAGAAATATACGATATCATTCGGGCTAACTGTGTGGTTCCAGTTATTTACTAATGTCCGGTTCATAGATTCCACATCACGCGCTCCGTTGCGGTGCCTAAACGGCCTGTTACTATAATCAATTATGTTAGCATGACCAAAATGTGTATCGGAGACCACAAACGTTTTGTGACCTCGTGCCCGCCGTGGCGGACGAGGGATATACATTGGCAAAGGTTTCAGTCTTCTGAACGGGTTCCTAATCCTAATACCAAAAATGCTGAAGGTACCTGGCCTGGGCGCAGCCTTCATCTGAAGTTGAACTTTAACTGTAACCTCATCTCTAGTCTTGGTTTTCTCATTCTCTAGGCGAATTGGTAAGCTACATTCAGTTTGTTTGCGTAAGGTACTACCTCCAGTAGCCTCTATCGTTACTTCTAGAGGTAGGGGGTCATTAGTCGTGGATTTTACTTCTATAACCTTCAACCAAGCAGCAGGGGAATCGTCCATCCAGAATTTGGTATACGAACCGCCGACACTTTCTATTTCGATGGAGGTGGTCTTCTTCTGGCTAGGCGCAACATCTTTGAAGCGGATATATCGTGGAGAGACACTGAGTTTAGGTGGATTAGCCTGCGGATCGTTTTTCAGGTCCTTGAGGACGGTGTATGCAGAATTTACCCGCTTAAGTTCTTCTTGGGCTTTTTGTCTGACGCTTTCAGGCAAGCCGGCCGTCTTATCAGGATGAAGAAGTTGTGCTTTGTAAATATATTGGGCATGTATTTCAGCGGCAGTAGCTGTAACTGGAACCCCAAGGATTTGGCAAGCCTCTTCCCAATTCATATAACTACCGTTTTGTCATAGATCTTGGTGGTGGCAGAAGATTGGATGCTGAAGAAATGGCCTGGGAGAATACTTCACTTTTTACTTTTTTCCCTAATTCAGGCCTGGTAGCCAATCTTTTAAGGAATCCTTGATTTGCATCGTCTGTTCCGATAGTAATGATATCAATGTTATCTTCCTTTGCCTTTGTTCCTTCCGTAAGAGCATTCTGTGCGTTATCAGGCAAGCCATCAGTAGCAATAACAATTGCCCGTGTATTATCTAATCTCTTTAAATGGTCGTGCGCCATTTTTATTGCTTCAGCCATGTTTGTGGAGCCTGTTGCGTGCATTTCACGAATTCGGCCCTGCAATAATCTAATGTCGTATGTTGGTTCACACACATGCTTGGCAGTTGTGTTAAAGCTAATTAAACCTACAACGTACTCCTTGCGGAAAGCATCCTTAGCAAAATCTATAATGCCCTTTTTAGCTTGTTCTAGTTTGTCACCGACCATACTACCAGAAGTATCAATTACTAGGTAAACGTACGCTATTTGTTTTTCAAAACGAACGCTGATTGGATGTCCTTGAGGCTTAAGCTTGGTGTTGCCGATTGTGACTGAGATTCCAGATGACTGTTCAGTTCGAACTAATTCTACACCTTTTTTATCACTCATTAGTTCGATTATACCATTAGCCAACCGCTAGTGGAAGATGTGTTCGAGTGGAGGATTTTGTTACAAGAAATTGTGTCCAGTGACACACTTGAGTTTTTGACTTACATACCACTTGCTAACTCGGTGAAGTTTGAGGATAAGTTGAGATTGTATTCGGAGATAGTGAACCAAAGACACTGGCGTTGCTTACTTCGTGTGATAGGCTTCGTAATATCGCTTTTCAGCTTTGATCATCTCTTTGCGAAGCTTATCAAGCTTTCGTTCTACGTCCGTAATCTCCTTATAGGAAGCGGCGTCAAACATACGCTTCGGGGACGGAATCGGTTTACCGATTTCGAGTTGACCGACTGATGAGAATTGAAGAAGCAATTCCTTATACTTCTCGTGTTCTTCGAGGTATCTTACGACTAGCTTTCTGTATTCTTCTAGCTCTTTCCTATCCATGCTACGTCCCTACCCCAATTATACTACTTGCTAGCTCAGTGAAGTTTGAGGATAGCTTGAGACTCTGTGGAGCCAGGCTATTATGGTTATAGACCATATATAGTTGATTGGGACTCAATCCCTCTTTGTTTAGATAGAAAGTAGTGACCTTACTTGAAAAACCGAGTTGTTAACCTTGCTCTTCTTTACCGCCGCCTTCTGCTTTACTCCATGGCATTCTCCATCTAATGAAGGCGTCACCAATCGCCCCTAATACACAAGAGATTAGTACGTTATAGAGTTGTGTAACGAAGGCCATTCCTCCCTGATATGGCTGGAGAGCAGCAGCCCTGGTCCAGTACGATATGGCAAAGAAGACGCTAAAAATGAAGAACGGTATAGCAATAAGTATCCTAAGCGGCTTCCTTGGTTTCTTCGTAAGTCACCTCTTATCCTTTCAATCTATGATATATAGACTGGGGAGGACTGTCAATACCCCTCATTCTAGTATATGATAGTGCCCATTACTGTCAATGAATTACGGCCAAATTGAAGTCACAATAGTGCCATCTCCTTTCGAGTATTAGGTTTTTCCCAACCTATCTGAAGTCCTGTGTCAGGTAATAGGTAATCCCGTCTTCGGCTACGGCAATGCCTACGCCGGTAAATTTATAGCTGGGATTCAGAATGTTTTGCCTGTGACCAAGGCTTTTCATCCAGCCTTCTACCGTTTCAGACAATAGTTCTCTGTCTGTCTTATAGAAAGCCAATCCTACAGGGTAGGGCAGCAGAATGAATCCCCCTGCTAGTCTTGGGTTCAAAGCAGCATTCTCCCCGAGATGGAGGTCTGCTAATTCCACTACGTTGTGATACAAATCTCGTTCCTCTGCCATTTCTAAGCTGTGCTTCCTAGAATATGATGCAATAGATTCGTCCCACTCTAAATATGTAAGCCCTTCTTCCATCCTTATTTCATTTATCATCTCAAAGACTGTGGTTTCAGCCTTTCTGATGTCCATACTGGTAGGTAGTACATGTACGATTTCCAACTGTTTGGGAACAACCCTCACTACGCCTTGAGGCCATATTAAGGAAACTGTGGATCCTACTGCCAGAACTATCGCAAACAGAAAAGCTAAAGCACCAATTGTGCCGAAAAAGCGTTTCATTTCTTTTTTCCTACGTGCCTTGGTTTCGTAGTTTTTTATTCAAATCCGCTGGCTGGGCTTTCTTTTCAAGCTTAGTCCTTTAGGTGATACCGCTTACCGGTATTCCAGGCTCCCCTTGTGCCAATACCAGATCACCTTTTCACTGCAGCTATGTGGCAAGTCTTAATTGTCGAGCTAAGTTGGCTGTGAACCTCGTTTAGAATTTGGCGATAGGTCTTTCCTTGTCTAACGAGTTTTACAATCAACTTCCGCTTTTGCCTAGTTAGTGGTCTTAATATACTTCAATTCCCCCACATTCGTACTACAAATTAGACGTTATGTACACAGAAGACCAGACTTTAATGATAGCCTGTTATCGGCACGGAAAGATGTTTTTGTCTCTTCCACATAGCTATATATTCAAGGATTCTGGGCTTGACCTGCTCTCCATACCAATCCTGACCGTGATAAATATTGGATTGACCGATACCGCCAGCGTTTTTCTGTCTCATCGCTCTTGATTCTGCCGCTCTTAAAACTTGAAAGGACCGCATGTTTTGTGGAATAAGCAGGCAGTTCTCCTTTTCTGCCTCGACAAAATATGGAGCATCCTGACCATCTGGCTGTTTCCTGTGTGAGTTTGCAGGTGGTGGTTGCCTTGCCCTGTAGACCTTTGCATTCTCGTACCAACCAACCACCACTGTCTTTCCCCCATGGGACTGTCTTGCCACCCAAATAACTGAAATATCTGATATTGATTGGTCGGTTCTTCGGGCACCCAATCTTGTGATGTCGATACACTTCGGCTGTGGTGTCCAACCGGCCTCTACGAAACCATACATCTTATCTCGGAAATGCTGGAAATTGAATATTTCCGCTCCAAACCCATACCGGTCCGGGTAATCACCGCCATGCACCGCCTTATCTCCTACAAGCCCTTGGTACTTTCTCATACACGCGATGTTGAAAAAGACTATTTTGTCCATATCCCTTTACCTCCATGATTTTGAATAGCTTTCATATAGTCCAGTCTCTTTCCAATGATTCAGCTTGCTCAAGTACGGTTGCTGTTCCATTACAGCCCAGTTACCTAATCCATCCGTGGTCACAGTGGTTGCGGCAAGGTATCTTTCCAGTGCCACGACATATTTCACAGTCTTTCCACTGATGTGCAAAACCGAGGTCGATTGCCGGAATCACTTCGACCTTGCCTCCCTTGCACTTTGGGTTGGGGCAGTCTTCAATACCTCTTCCGTTACACTGCCGACATCTAATAGCCATCCAGCACCTCCTTCCAATTCAATTATACCCTTAGCCAACCGCTAATGGAAGACATGCACCAGTGAGGCATTTTCCCACAAGAAATTGTTTCCAGTGGCACACTTTAGTTTTCACCTTAGCGAGCAGCCAGACCAAGTCACTAGTTATTGACCAGGCTTTGTCTAGTGTACCGGCTCATCCCTTGATCCTTCACGGAGTTTACAGTGAATGAGATTCTTCCCCTTCACTCCGTTCAGGGTCAGAATGACAAAAAGGGAAGGGCTCAGAATACCCCGAAGCTAAATTGCCAGAGCTTTGGCTGGCGATTGTATTTCTTACAGGTGCGAAATATAGACGGTGAATTGGCGAAGGCCCGAGCTTTTGCAGACAGGATATATGCTCTCCTGTTCCGTAGCCTTTGTGCTGGGCAAATCCATAGCCGGGATAAATCTGGTCAAATTCCACCATCATGCGGTCTCTGGTGACCTTGGCTATGATAGAAGCACAAGCAATGGAGAGGCACAATTTGTCACCTCTGGTTATTCCTCTTTGAGGGATGGGACATTGTGACAAAGTTACTCTATCGATAATGAGGAAGTGCGGTTGTTTGGGCAGTTTTTCCACCGCCTGCATCATAGCCAGCCTGGTAGCTTTGAGGATATTGATGGAGTCGATAACCTGGGAGGAAACGATGCCAATGGCTACAGCCACGGACTCATTGTTAATCAACTCGAAGAGTGATTCCCGTTTCTTGGAGGTTAACTCCTTGCTATCCCGAACTAGCCCAAGCCAGGTGAAATTGGCGGGATGAGGCAGGATAACGGCGCCGGCGACTACAGGGCCGGCCAGAGCGCCCCGCCCGACTTCATCGATGCCAGCGATGAGCTCATAACCCTGTGATTTGAGCTCGTTCTCGTGATCGAGGTTCGGAAACCGAGATATGACTCTCTCTTTCATAACTCCCCTGACCCCTCTTATCTTAAGAGGGGGATCTATCTTCCCGCATTCGGAGACTTAAGCTCCGGTTTCAACGGAGTCGATGATCCCACCCCCCAGCACCTCATCCGCATTATAGAACACAATGGCCTGCCCCGGGGTTACCGCCTTTTGCGGCTGAGTGAAATGGACATCCACGGAGTCATCATGGGGAAAGAGAACGGCTTCTGCCTCTTTCGACTTATAGCGTATCTTGGCCCTGGCTTCAATGGGCTCCCGAGGCATCTTGCCTGATATCCAGTTCACCTTATCGGCAGCCAGCCTCCGGCTGTAGAGCTCCTCTTCAGGGCCAAGCACGATTCTATTGCTTTCAGGCTCTATCCTTATCACATAGAGCGGCTTGCCAGAGGCTAATCCCAGGCCATGCCTCTGCCCGATGGTATAAAAGGCTATTCCCCGATGCTGGCCTAATCTCTTTCCCTGGGTATCTACAATATCGCCAGGCAGAGTGCCAAATCTCTGGCTGAGAAAGGCTCCGTAGTTCTTCTGGGAAATGAAACAAAGATCCTGGCTGGATTTGGTCGCTGTGGGCAATCCTGTCTGCTTGGCCATCTGTTTAACCTCGTCTCGGCTATGCTCGCCTAAAGGAAACAGGACACGCCCGAGCTTTTCCTGGGTCAGAGTATAAAGGAAATAAGATTGGTCTCTACGGGTGTCTGTTGCTTTAAGCAAGCGATGGCCATCTCGCGAATGCTCTACCCTGGCATAATGGCCTGTAGCCAGATAGTCAGCGCCCAGGGAGAGTGCTTCATCAAGGAGGAGTCCAAATTTTATGTGCTGGTTGCAGGCAACGCAGGGATTGGGAGTCCGCCCCTGCTGGTATTCCCTGCAGAAATAGTCAACTACGCAGGACTCAAATTCCCTTTGAACATCAACCTGATGGTAGGGAGTGTCTAGAGTGCGGCAAATATCCTCCGCCCGGTGTGCCTGGGAGTCGAAATCGGGTGAGTCCCAGAGGCGCATGTGTATGCCTGTTACTTCATAAGCGGCTTCTTTGAGCAACAAGGCAGTGGCGGAAGAGTCCACCCCTCCGCTCAACGCCACAGCGATTTTTGTCTTGGGCATAGGCGCTGTATAAGTATATCGCACAACATGAGGGGTGACGAGATTGCGGAGCTTGTTCCGAGGAAACGAGGAATCTCGCTCCTCGCAATGACTAGCGGGAGGTTAGTAGGGGCCTTACTCTATCCCAGATAATCTCAGCAACCCGACCTTTAGGCAGGGAGGCATCTATCACCAACCAGCGGTCAGGCTCAGCGGCAGCCATCTTGAGGTATCCTTCGCTCACCCGCCGATGGAACGATAATTCCTCCAGCTCAAAGCGGTCTTTCAAGCTTTGCTTTCGTGCTAATCCCTGCTTAGGTGAAATATCCAGGAGGATTATGAGGTCGGGATCGAGATACCTTGTTGCCATATTGTTGACCATCTTTATGGCAGTAAAATCAAGTCCCCGCCCATAGCCTTGATAGACCATGGTGGAGTGAGTGAAGCGGTCGCAAAGAACGACTTTGCCTTCTTCCAGGGCAGGACGAATTACCTCAGCCACCAATTGGGCACGGGAAGCAGCCAAGAGAAACAGCTCAGCGTGGGGCGAAATAGAGGAATCCCGTTTCCTCTTAAGTGTTCTTCTTAACTCGTTACCCAGAGCTGTGCCTCCCGGCTCATGGGTCAATATCACGGGGACGTTTTGTTGCTCGAGTCTTTTCAGCAAGAGCCTGGATTGGGTGCTTTTGCCGCAACCTTCGCCGCCCTCAAAGGTGATGAACAGTCCCAAGGATTACCTCGATTTCCTTCTGCCACGAGGTTCCATGCTCCGGTTACTGGGGTTGAAACCGCGGCGTCCGGCTAAGATCCGCTGTAGATTATGGACATAGGTAGACTGAGCCTCACGGGGATAGAGGGCGTCCAGGCAATGCTTCATTTGAGCGGCATTATTGCTTTTAAGGACATAAATTGGTATACCCAGTGCTTCGGCATCCCGTATCTTCTGTGGCTTGCGGCGGTAATAACTTCGTGTAGTGAGGAAAATGTCGGTTTGCCTGAGGTCAGCGACGATTCTCAGTTCTTTTCGCCCTTCCCTGGCAACTTGTTCCAATCGAGACCGGTTAGCGCCGAAGAGGTAGAATCGCAGCGTTTTTTCCGGTTGCTTCTCTTCCTTGCCTTCTTTGCTTTCCCACATGATAGGGGATGTTGTCGCTTCCCTTTTTACCTCACCATCTTCATCCATCGAGCGCACTTCGGCGTTGGGGGATCGCTCGTGCAAGAGAGCATCAACAGCCTCGGTCACGTCAGGGTGTACGGTTACCTTGTAATAATCTACGATTTCCACCACCATATCAAAGGTGGGCGGAGCTTTACGCTCCAGGATAGATTTTTGTGTGTGCCGTCGCCTGGCTTCTTCGTCTCCTAAGGTAACCGTCTGGACGCCGCCGATAAGGTCGGACAGAGTAGGATTCATTATCAAGTTTTCCAGAGCGTTTCCATGTGCCGTGCCTACTAATTGCACTCCACGCTCAGCGATAGTTCGAGCCGCCTGGGCTTCGAGTTCAGTGCCTATTTCATCGATAATGATGACCTCGGGCATGTGATTTTCCACTGCTTCAATCATTACTGCATGTTGTTCAGCGGGAGCAGCTACCTGCATTCGCCGGGCATGCCCGATGGCGGGATGAGGAATGTCGCCATCCCCGGCAATTTCATTGGAGGTGTCAATTACGATAACCCTTTTTTTGAAGTCATCAGCCAGCACTCGAGCCACTTCTCGCAACATAGTGGTTTTGCCTATACCCGGCCGTCCTAGAAGCAGAACGTTTTTGCCTGATTCAATAAGGTCTTGAATCATCGCTACGGTGCCGAACACAGCTCTGCCCACACGGCAGGTCAAGCCAATTATGTAGCCATTTCTATTGCGTATGCCTGAGATGCGGTGAAGGGTGTGGTTGATGCCAGCGCGATTATCCCCGGTGAACTCGCCAATGCGTGATACTACATAATCAATATCAGACTGGCTCACCTCTCTGGAGTTGAGGACTAGCTCTCTATGGGGAAAGCGAGCTTCGGGGAGACGCCCTAAATCTAAGATTACCTCCAACAGCTCGTTGTGATCGGGCTGCTGGTAGAGCGGCTCACGGATATGGAGTGGCAAGATATCAAGTAGCGCATCTAAATCGTCAGTAACTACCCTTCGCATCCTGTGACAATACCTTTTTCCACCTTACCAACCCCTGGGGGACAGCAATTCTTGCTGAGGTATAGCTTTTATGTCCAGACCGGGCATGGCGGTTCCCAAACCTTTAGATACCTCAGCGAGGATAGCAGGGTTCTGGTAGTGGGTGGTAGCTTTAACGATAGCTTCTGCTCTGGCCACAGGGTCGCTGGACTTAAAAATACCCGAGCCCACAAATACTCCCTCGGCCCCCAGCTGCATCATCAAGGCAGCATCGGCGGGTGTGGCTACACCGCCGGCGGCAAAGTTCACGACAGGTAACTTCCCTGTCTTATGCACCTCCATTACCAACTCCAGAGGGGCACCCAGGGCTTTCGCCTCAGCTACTAATTCATCCTCAGGCAAGGCATGAACTCGGCGAATCCCATCCTGGACTGCCCGCATGTGCCTGACAGCTTCCACGATGTTGCCCGTCCCCGCTTCGCCCTTGGTGCGAATCATGGCTGCCCCTTCGGAGATACGACGCAATGCTTCGCCCAGGTCGCGGCAGCCGCAGATAAAAGGAACCTTGAATTCATGTTTCCAGATATGATGACTTTCATCGGCGGGAGTGAGCACTTCAGACTCATCTACGAAATCAACAGCTAAGGCTTCCAGTACCTGAGCCTCGACGAAGTGGCCGATGCGGCATTTAGCCATTACCGGGATGCTGACCGCTTCCTTAATGGCCATGATTATGGTGGGGTCGGCCATGCGCGCCACTCCGCCGGCGGCGCGGATATCCGCCGGCACTCGTTCCAGTGCCATGACAGCGCAAGCACCGGCTTCCTCGGCAATTTTGGCCTGTTCGGCGTTGATCACGTCCATAATCACCCCGCCCTTCAGCGTCTGGGCCAGTCCTGTCTTAACTCTCCAGGTACCCTTTTCCATCAATTTTCATTATAACGCTATACCAGTCAAATCACAAATGTCAAATGAGAGCGCGCAGTAATGTCATTCTGAGAAGGCCCAATGAATTTGGACGACGAATAATCTCCAGACGCCGTCCTGAGCTCTGCGAAGGATTCTTCGCGGAGTTTGTCTCCGCGTTACCCTCAAATCGAATAGGGTCGAGGAGTTAACTCCTCGACCCTATCTTTTTGCCTCGGCAGTAACAATCCCAGCACTTCTGACCAACCTAGCCACCCCTCATGGGACTATTGCTGAGCGCCGCCCAATCAGCCTGAATCAGGACAGTATTTCATGGTGGTGGCACGATTACTATGGTTAGTAGAGGGCTCCAGCCGGTGTCGTTATTTTCCGGGTTTTCATCCCCCTCCAGTTCAACCGAGGAGTAGGAATACAGGGTGTAGTTCTCCCCGGGTAACGCCTGAAGGTCGAATAGGACCTCCTCGTCAGTCACCTCCCCGATATGGAGCCAGTTGATTGTCTTTATGTAGTCAGTGCATACCGCCAGCGTCCACTCTGTTTCTACACCCAGCCACACGGGCTCGCACTTCGGGAGGGGAATCCTCGTGCAATACTCGGCATAGTCCTCCCCCACGATAGTCATCTGGCACAATTTCGTTGCCGGAGGATCCATGGACACCGCACCGGGGGCGTTAACAGCATGCAGCCAAATCGACTCCGCTTCTCCACTGACGTAATGAATCAGGAGCCAAGACGTCTCTATTATCTGGACCACTGCTCCTGGCGGCCCGGCCACATGAACTTTGTACCTAAAATCGATGATTGTGGACGGGGGCACCTCGTAAGTGCCAGGAGGAACAGGCTGCCCGTTTATGGTCCAGGTGTCGAACTCAATGGAGGCATCCCCGGTTATCGGCTTCGGGCAACAGTCACACGGGCAAGTTACTCCTGATACGATACGGTCTATTGCATCCTGCCTCGGCGTTTCATTGCAGACATGAATGCTAGCCATCATGTCGTTCGTATGGTTCGGCAGGGGCTTTGTCCAGTCGTCGTCGAGAAACGGGCCCAACTCTGGAACCTGCGTAGTCGTGCCGAATCGATATCTGATATATGTATCATTTTCGCCCATGAGATGGCCTGCTTCATGGGCATAAACCTTCGGCCCTGCATTGTCAAACCATTCACCGCTTCCCGCTTGATTTCCGTTTGGCGTCGGGAGTCTATTTGGGGTTGGGAGGTTTTTCCACACAAATGAGAATTGGTACGTAGCAGTTGCACGGTTAACCACTCTTATTTGGTGGTAGCCTTCTCTAGCTGTACCATTCCCGATCTCTACCACTGCGTCAAATTTTACAGAGCAACCTGGCTTTTGGAGCAGACAGGGGGGAGTTTTGCATTGGGTGTGTGGCTCGCCCTGATTCCAATATGTCTTAAAATCCTCCTTTACTTTTTTTGCGAGGTCGGGGGTCGCTAGTGGGCCTTGTAGCTCTATATTGACGGTGACGGTGATTTTGCAATCCTCGATCGTTACTGTCGTGGGGGGGGCCGTAGATGTTGCTAAACACGTGACGGTAGAGTTCGAAGGTAGATCACACTGCGGATGAATTGCATAGTAGAAGAGATCTAAGTCACCAGGTGTGGCATCATTTATAGTTATGACTACAGAATCGAAGGCCACAACTTTGGTGTTTTGTGTTAGCACAGTATGCGTTACGCCATTAGCGGTTATATTCATCACTGCAAAGCTGCCATCCGCGGCAGGAGTAGAGTAATTCTGTTCCAGACTGAAAAAATTGTTAACCACGATCGTGTCCCAAATGGCGCTCATTTGATCAACAGTCAAACTAAAACTAGAAACTTGCGTCCACGTTGCAGTGCCTCTATTCTCTGGTGCCAGCTGTGAATAAACCGCACTTCCATCTGGATATACTTGTATCATGTAAAGAGGTGTCCACGGGGCGAACCCGCCGGCGAAAGCCTTTATTTCAAGATCCGACGGATATGTCGGATATGTTTGTCCACAGCTCGGGACCAAAACCGCAAGTAAAACAATGGCAACAACTAAAACTGAATAAATAGCGAAACGCCTCTTCCCCATGTCTACCTCCTTTTAGAGTGGCTTCACCAGGATGCTATCATTTATGACGCTATCATATATAATATCACTTGCCCCCCCGCATTGTCAATCGTTTTTCCGAGATTTTTTCCAGAATTTCAGCGGATTGGCAAGAATTCACGAAATCAGGTCAATGTCAAGGCATTGCTGCCCTGCCTGCAATTCAGTCAGAGATATCCAGCCTTGGGGGACTGGAGATGAATTCTACTTTTTGATCAACAGAAGAGACAGAATATTATATTTCCCTTCTATCTCATATGCTTCGCTTATCTCTCTTTTGTGCGCATGTATTAGCTTATCGGCAGCTTTAGTGACTTCCGGCCAATCATCAAATTTATAATCGTGGAAACCGACTACGCCTCCGGAAACAAGATGGGGCCAAATGACATGGAAATCGTTTTCTACATATGCTTGCTGGTGACAGCCATCAATGAATCCAAAGATGAATCCTTGTTCTTCGGGGAAGCTAACTTTCCTGGAATCTTTCCTTATAGTTACGATGTTGTCGAGACCTCGGGTTGACTCCTGGTAAGCTTCTAACATGGAGCGGCCCTGGAGAAATGCTTCATAAACGTCACCCGCCTTGATTCCGCTTTTGCTCACAGTCTTGTCCAGACCGGGATCGAAAACATCGATGGCGTATACCTTTTTACCGTATCTTTGGGCAAACTTCGCCAGTTTGGCAGTGCCTCTGCCCATATAAGCACCGATTTCAACGATATCCCCTTCTAGTTTACATAATGCCCTTTGCTTCATAAAGTCTATGAGGACTTCGTAACCCACGAAATCATCAGGGTCATCTTTTAGTGGAGTCTTGGGTGAGACTCTTTTAACGGTCAGTTCCAAACTCATCTTGCAAGCCAGTATTCGGGCTACAGTATCTTAGTCCCTTCTAAAGCCGCCACAGCCAGTATCGCGGCTGCCGAGGTCCAGGTATTCTTCTCATGGGTCTGCGGTTCCAGTTCCGACCGTCTTATCTCTCTTTGCGGCCAGTATACCTCCCGATAAAACACACTGTCGCTATCCTGAAATTGCAGCACCCAGTCGAGCACCATCCTGGCCTTATCCTTGGCCCCCATTTTTGTCAAAGCCAGAATAAGCTCAAAGGTCTCGGCTACGCATACCGACTGTCTGTCGGCAAAGCATTTACACCCCCAGCCGTCTATGATGAAATCCTGCCATCCTCTCGAGATGCGCTCTTCCGCTTGCTTCCCCTTTAGTAATCCCACGAGGATGGGGTAATACCAGGTCATAGCATGCCCGCTCTTATCCTCGCCCAACCTGTCGAAGCGTTCGGGGTGGTCCCTAATTGCGCTAGCCAGTTTCTGGCATGCCTTATTCCAGTCAGGCTTGTCTACCCTCAAGGTTTCGGCGATCCTTATGCCGCATTCAATACTGAGCCAGGTGCTGCTGGAGGCAGTTAAGATTGCTCCCGGCCAGACTTCATTATCCTCACTTAGTCCCCAATAGATTTCGCCACCTGACTGCTGTAAACTCAACGCGAAGTCTATGGCCTTCTCCACCGCAGGCCACATGTAGCGCAAAAAGTCCAGGTCGTGGGTAGTGAGGTAGTGAAACCACATCCCTGTTGCTATGTAAGTGCTGAAATTCGTATCTTTGGTCAGGTTCTGAGGTTTATCGTTGTGATAACTAAAATACCAGCTTCCATCAGGATTCTGGGTATCACGCATCCACTTATAGGCCAGCCTGGCCTCATTGGACCGGCGGGTGCAGTCCAAGGCTATGGCGCATTCCACATGGTCCCAGGGGTCGGTTATACCGCCCCGGTACCAGGGGATAGCCCCGGAAGGAAGCTGTTGACTGATGATAAAGTCTGCCTGGCTCTGAATCAGCCTTCGAGTGTCTTCCGGCATTCTTTCAAATTGCACTGTATCTGCGTTCCACTTATGTGCCAGAGGCTCTTCTTCGTTTCCTCAATTTCCTTTTCCACCTCTCTATTCGCCTCTTGAATTAGTTGACTGTTTAAATTTGTTTTCCGTTCATTTCCGGGCGCCCCGCAAAGTATTCGCCCCAGATTTTGTAGTGCGACCCTTCAGGGTCGTACAGCACGAGGCTAAAGCCTCGCACTACATTTTTAGACACCCTCTGGTTACCCTGAAAAACGAAGCCAATCTTCATGGGGTTTTAGATTGGCCGTCGCTTTGGCACTCCCGGACGGCGCGGATATTCGCTCGGTGTTGAGCATATTTTATCAATAATCACCAAATAACGCGCATCGCTAAATTCTTCTAATTCTATCTTCTTTGTTTGCTCTAATCTGCCTCCCAGAACAGCGATGGCTTTCTTCGCCCTGGTTATCTCTTGGTCGATCTCTCCTTTCTTCTGGGCTATAAATCTTCCCCCAATCCTACAAAAGGGCAGGGTCAATTCCACCAGGGTGGGCAGCAAGGCGACGGCACGGGAGAGGACTAGCGCAAATTGCTCACGATAGGCCGGCAGATGAGCTGCTTCCTCAGCTCTACTATTCAGCACCTCCACATTTTGCAGCTCCAGTTTGTGGATAATGTGGTGGAGGAAAGCTGTCTTTTTTGTTGTGGGCTCAAGGAGCACTAGCCTGGGCTGGGGAAAGAGGATTCTGAGCGGCACTCCGGGGAAGCCGGCACCTGTGCCTATGTCGATAATATTGAAATCTGGTCTTTTCACCTCTTCCTCAGGCAAAGCTAGAGTGATGGTCAGGGAATCTAGGAAATGCTTTACCTGTACCGAGGAGTAATCTGTGATGGCTGTGAGGTTAATTCTTTCATTCCATTCAATTAGCTCCCGGTAGTAAAGCTCGAATTGCCTTACTTGCCTGGAATTGAGCTTTATCCCCAGCTTGCCTGCTCCTTCAACAAGTTTCTTCATCTCGAGCCATGTTCAAAATTCAGAGGTCGCTTATCGACTCAATTCTATCGCAAGTGCCGTTCATAGGTCGACAGTTCACTATGAACCCTACGGATTCTTGTAGTTGGTCGAGGTGGGGATGAACCTCGCCACCACCTTCACCGTAGTGCGACCCTTCAGTGTCGTACGGCACGAGGCTAAAGCCTCGCACTACATCTACACGTGGAGTGGGTCTCGTTCCTGGCCAAGCCTGATTCATCGGGCAACTCCATTTTTGAGCAGGGTTTCGATTTGACAGAGTAGTAAGAAAAATCATAAAATACTGACTTTGTTTATGCAGGAGGTGAGAATGGAACAAAGGGATATGCGTGTAATAGGCAGGTGTTTTGGCACTGCTGTGCTTGGGCCCCGAGGGCAGCTGGTGATTCCTGTGGAAGCCCGAAAAGAACTGGGCATAGACACTGGCGATAAACTTCTGGTTTTCGGCCATTTTGGTGGGCGGGGACTTATCTTCATCAAAGCTGAGGCAGCAGAGGAGCTGCTCAACATCATGAGCAGCCGACTTGATGAGGTTGCCAAACTGGTCAAGGAAAGCAAAACCGTTGACGTTGGGAAAGAAGGTAAAGGCAAGCGAAGTTAATGACCGGATCAGAATATATAGTATGTTATTTTTTGCCAGATAATATAGAGTTGCTGCTATAATGAACGTTTTGTCACAATAGAGAGGCGGTATAAAGGAAAATGAAGAAGAAAACAGCACTAATAATAACAATCTGCGTGATTGTCATTGGTATAGTACTCGCTATCGTACTTACTAGAGGCGCTGGCTCCGAGGCTACGCTGACGACTGTTAACGTTACCCGAGGCGATATAGTGAAAACGGTTGTGGTAGATGGCAATTTGGAAATGCCTAATAAAGCGTATTTGTCATTTGGCGTCACAGGTACAGTGGCAGAGGTGTTGGTCGAGGAAGGGAACAACGCAACGAAAGGTCAAGTATTAGCCAGGCTTGATGCTCATTCTCTGGAATCAAGTTTCGAGACAGCTAAGTTGCAAGTCAAAATAATGGAGGCACAAGTAAGGGGAGCCCGAGCACAATATGAAATCGCTCTACTTAACTTGAAAAATGCTCCCACCCCATCCCAGGAGAAGGTGCTTCAGGAACAAGTCAATGCAGCCGAAGCGAGCTGGAGTGCGGTAAAGCTCAACCTGGAAATAGCGAAACTTAACTTGGAAACAGCGAAGCTTAACCTGGAAAAGGCAATAGTGGTGGCTCCATTTGATGGTCTGGTCACTGACGTTGCCATAACTGAAGGAAAGGAAATCACGACAGCGATGTTGGCCAGTCCGGCAATATCCCTGGTTGACCCCAGCGAGATAGAATTTCGTGGCTTCATCGATGAAATAGATGTGGCCATGGTCAAAATAGGCCAGGCAGCGAATATTGCTTTGGATGCCCTGCCTGACGCGGAGCTAAGCGGCAAAATGGCTTTCATCTCCCCGGTAGGCACAATCCGAGCCGGGGTGGTATCTTACGCCACCACCGTTACTCTGGAGAATACTGTCGCCGGGCTCAGGGATGGCATGAGTGCGACTGCCGAAGTCGTCATCGAGCGGCGTGATGATGTATTGTTGATACCGAACAGAACTATTGGGGGCACCCTGGCAAACCCAAAGGTTTCCGTGCTCATAGATGGGCAAGTTGAGGAACGGGAAATCACTTTAGGACTCTCTGACGGAATAAACAGTGAAGTCTTGTCGGGACTGGAGGAAGGGGAGAAGGTGGTATTACCTGCTTCTAAGGAGCGACAAGGCGGCTTCTTCATGATGTAGCCAATGCTGGAACTGGAAAACATAACCAAAGTGTATAAGGCGGGCCAGACCGAAGTGCCTGCTCTGCGGGGGATTAGCTGCCGCATTGAGTCGGGGGAGATGGTATCTATCGTAGGACCTTCTGGCTCGGGGAAATCCACCCTGATGAATATCATTGGCTGCCTGGACAAGCCTACTTCTGGAAGATACCTCCTGGATGGGACTGAGGTAAGCGAGCTTAACGATAATCAGTTGGCCGGGATAAGGAACAAAAAGATAGGCTTTGTCTTCCAAAGCTTCAACTTGTTGTCCCGGACCACGGCTTTAGCCAACGTGGAGCTGCCACTTATTTACGGCGGCGCCAGCAACCGACAGCAAAGAGCGTTACAGGTTCTGGAGTCCGTGGGACTGGCTCATCGGGTCACTCACAGGCCAAGCGAGCTGGCCGGAGGAGAACAACAACGGGTGGCTATCGCCCGGGCCTTAGTAAATAATCCCTCTCTTATTTTAGCTGATGAACCCACAGGCAATCTTGATACCCGGACCAGCCAGGAAATCATGTCAATTTTTAAGAAATTGAACGAGCAGGGCATGACCATCGTTTTGGTTACTCATGAGCCAGATATTGCCGCTTATACCCGGCGCACCATTAAACTTCGCGATGGCCAGATTGAAGAAAGTGTTCGTTGAGGGTCAGGTGACACTTGAATTTCAAATAGAGGTATCGTAATGAAACTCTGGGATTGTTTCTCCACTGCGCTGCGGGCTTTGCTTGGTAACAAGCTAAGGTCAATTTTGACCATGCTGGGTATCCTGATTGGCGTGGCTGCAGTTATTTCTGTGCTATCCTTAGGAAGTGCGCAGGAGGCTATAGTAGAGGAGTCTTTTGCCACCCTGGGGTCTAACCTGATATACGTCACACCTCCAGAACTCGGCATGGGTGGAGTGGGAGCTCAGACAACGCTGACTTTGGAAGATGCGCAGGCGATTGCCCAAAACGCCCTTTCTGTAAAGAATGTGGCGCCAATGGCGCAGACTTACGCTCAGGTTGTAGCTGGGGGAGAGAGCCTTAGCAACACAATTATTGCCGGGGTGACTCCAAAATCCGAAGTGGTGGACAACTATGCCGTGGCACAGGGTAGCTTCATAACCGACTTCGATTATGGAGCGAGGTCGAGGGTAGCTGTCCTGGGAAGCGAGGTGGCAAATACCCTTTTTGGCGAGATGGACCCTACTGGTCAGAGCTTGAGGATTGGTGGGCGTCAATTCCAGGTCAGCGGTGTACTGGAAAGCCGGGGGACGGGATTTGGATTTGAAGACATGAGGGTCTATATTCCTTTATCCACCTTCTATACCACTCTGACAACCTCGCAGGTGGGTAGCCGCGGAAACAGT
>Ga0256868_10000383_pt1 | contig 26339 bp, 22 predicted proteins | sample RVTome_13_FD_187341 | JGI IMG/M metagenome (GOLD analysis project Ga0256868, IMG submission 187341) | Soil microbial communities from uranium-contaminated site in the Upper Colorado River Basin, Wyoming, United States - RVT92D227 HiSeq ...
ATTGAGAAAGTTGCAATGAATCAAGTATGGGGTTATCCGTAGAAAAGCTGGGACTGCTAATTAAGCTCTGCGGCAAGGGGTTTATATCACAATGAATGGAACGATTTTTCCCTGGGATACCGTGAGGAAAAATAAGGAACCCGGTGAATTCGAAGCACTGACAGATTAAAGAAGAAGAGAACTGCATATTCACGAGATAGAAATAAAAACGGAGGCTGTTCCTATTTTTTCCTAATTTGTCAAATGCGAACGGACAGAACCCAATTCTTGCTGCACTGACCGCAATCTTCCAGACCTCCCTTCAGAGTTGAGTTTGGACAATTTTTTACCATTTTTTCGAACTGAGCGCAAAATTGGGCACTTGGTCATAGTCTATTTTGAAAAAACCATTAAAAAACAAAAACTTGTAAGTATCAAAAAATTGGTATAATATATGCTTATTAAACTGCAAAGAATTTCTCAAAGGTACGGGTGTGTCTGAGCGGGTCAGAAGAAAACTTGGTCCGTCGCGCAGCGGTGTAAGAGGCCTTACCCAATATCATTGAATCTTAGCCCATAACTTATTAGTCTTTTAAAATGCTATGATTCCAATCTTCACGGGAAAGAATGAGTTCAAAATTCGTCACAACCTCCTCCGTGGTGTGTATGAAGAAAACCTTTTCATGCTCGGTAGGGGTGACCTAGTTCTATCACGACCGAAATCCCTCCCCCTGAAGAGAATTCTCTTGTCCGCGGTGATCTGTATCTTGGCGGTCCTGATGCACGGCCAGTACATGGGCAGTTCGTTCGCGCCAGCAGAACAGACCGTGAATATGAGCACACTCCCTGATCCCCTTCCCGCGCCAGGCGTTTCATTAGAACTGACCCCGGATATGAACATACTCCCTGATCCCCTTCCCGCGGCAGGCGTTTCTTCGGAAGGCACAGTGAACACTCCCGAGCTCAGCGCCTTTGTAAACAGTCACAATGTATTCTTCAGCCGCATGCTTGGCCTTAAAATAAAGACGATCATGATCGATGCGGGCCATGGCGGGACCGATTCGGGCACCATCGGAAAGATGGGTACTATGGAAAAGGATATTACGCTCGATATCGCTAAGAGATTGAAGACCCATCTCATCAAAAGCGGCCGCTATCATGTGCTCATGACGAGGGAGGACGATTCATCAGTGCCTCTTCAAAAAAGGGTTACCCTTACTCAGGAAGCAAAAGCTGATCTCTTCATTTCGATTCATCTCAATTACTTGCCGCGCAAACCCACGAACATCGTTGAGACGTATTATTTTGGGCCTTCCAATGATGAAAAAACACTCAAGCTCGCCCAGCAAGAAAACGCAGGATCAGAATACGGGTTGAGCGATTTCAAGGAAGTCATGGAAAGGCTTGGCAAGACGCTGAAGCTTCAGGAGTCTAAGGAGTTTGCAGAATCCATCCAGGCGAATCTGTTCCTGAACAGTAGGAAACATACTGAAGACATACAAAACCACGGCGTCAAGAGGGCACCTTTCGTGGTCCTTCTCGGAGTGGACGTACCCGCCGTGCTGGCGGAGGTCTCGTGTCTCAGCAATCACGAAGAGGAGCGGGAGCTCAATTCCGAAAGTCACAGAGAGAATATTGCCAGATATCTTGCAGCCGGTCTTTTCGATTATCTCAATAAAGGAGCCCTTACTCATGAAGCCAAAAGATGAGCAGAAGCAAGAAAATGTCCTGTTTGTCGGCATCGATCTTGGAACATCACGAAGTGCGATTTCTTCGAGTCATGGTATCCGGGAATGGATCGAGAGCTACGTCGGCTGGCCGAAGGACTTTATCGCGGAGCAGGTCGTCGGCAAACCGGTCCTCTTCGGAGCCGAGGCCCTGCAGCACCGGCTTTCCCTCGATTTCTGCAGGCCCCTTGAACGAGGCATCATCAAGGAGGGGATCGAAAGCAGCGAGAGGGCAGTCAAAGAAATCATCAGGCATCTTATTAATCTTACAAATCCCGCGCCTGATCCCGCGCCTGGCCAGAAGATTCATGCGGTAGTCGGGGTGCCCGCCGATTCGCTAAAAGTCAACAAGCTTGCCATCCGGAGGGCGGTTTCGGAATATGTGAATACCCTTATGGTGGTATCGGAACCCTTTGCGATCGCCTACGGAATGAATCTACTAAACGACGCACTTATCATCGACATCGGTGCCGGGACCATCGATTTCTGCATTATGCATGGGACGATTCCCTCCGAGGAAGACCAGAGGACCATTCTCACGGCGGGCGACTATATTGACGAACAACTCTTCAATTATCTCATCGAGAAATATCCAAACTCAAAGTTCAACAAGAACATGGTGCGGCAGTTCAAGGAGAAATTCAGTTTTGTGCGGGACATCCATGAACAGATTCGCGTAGAGCTGCCGGTGAATGGCAAACCGGTCATGCATGACATCAAGGATGAGATCCGGCGGGCCTGCGAGAGTATGCTGCCGTCACTCGTCGAGACCACGACCGAGATGATCGCCCGATTTGATCCCGAATTCCAGATGAGGATCAAGAACAATATCGTTCTTGCGGGCGGAGGAAGTCTGATCAGAGGTATTGCCGAGTACCTGCAGGATGCCTTAAAGGAATATGGCACCTGCAAGGTCACCCGCGTTTCGGACCCGCTCTTTGCGGGCGCCGACGGCGCGCTTAAGCTTGCCCAGGACATGCCCTCCAAATATTGGGAAACACTTTGAGCCTATGCCAATTTTTGAACGCATGAGGCGTCGGCCTTTCGTACAACCCTGAGAGAACATATGGCAGGTGAAACGATACTCGTCATAGACGCAGGTCAGGACATCAATCAGAGAATGATCACCACTCTCGAGGTAGAGAATTACCTGATCTATCCTGTCTCAAGCCATGAGGTGAACGCTGAAATGGCAGAATTGCTCAGGCCTTCGCTTATCTACATCAAGCCCCCTGACCTGACTCCCACAGGACTCGAACCCTGCAAGGCAATTCATGGCATTCCCCTCCTAATAGAAGTCCCTATCATTATTCTTGCATCCTTGAAAAAAGCGCTGGGCTCCCAGTATTTTGAGGAATACGGGATCGTGGATTTTCTGGAACCGACATTCAGTACGGAAGAGCTGATGGAAAAGACAGGAACGATTTTGGGCAAAACACCTCCTTCCCGGCATCCCAAAGAAGACAAACCGGCTGCCTCGCCACGTACCGTCAAGAGAGCGGAGAAAAAACGCTCTCCCCTTCTTCTGCCGGCGATTGGCATCGTGATCCTCCTGGTGATTGCCGGAGCAGGTTTTATGGCTTACCGGCAATTCATGCCAACCGAGAAGGTTCCGCCTTCTCCGGCAATAAAAGCCCCCGTACGAGTTCCATCCGTAGCTCCTGAGGCCGGATTGAAACCGCAGTTGCCCACGGCAAGCAAAGTTGCAGACACCTCTGCCCCAGCATCATCGGTACCATCCCCACCGCCTGTGCAGCCGTCTTCGGTTTCATCGGAGAACGCGCCCCAACCACCGCGCAAACCACTCTACTCCGTCCAGTTGGGAGCCTTCAAGGATGAAGAGAGGGCACAGGCCCTCACGAAGAAGTTTCGGGAAAAAGGATACGATGCGTTTACCCAGCTGGGCGTCACGAAGGACAAATCTCCTATTTATAGGGTACTTGTCAGCAAGCATGAGGACAGAAAAGCTGCCAAAAAGTTGGCAGGAGAAATTCAGTCAAGGGAACAAATCGAGACCACTCTGTACGGCGAATGATGACCAAGACGTGGAGCCGCAGTAGAACCTAGTGTAGCGATTCTAAAATCTCTTTCCTTTACTTGTCATTCCGGGCTTGACCCGGAATCCAGTGTTTCTGAGCTGGATTCCCGCCTTCGCGGGAACAACGGCTTCGGAATTAATGTAAAGAGGCGTTAGATTTACTACACCAGGAGGCGTTTTTTTCCATTTGTGTATTTTAAAAATTTTGATCTGAACTCATGCCTTGGGCGGCTCACTTAGACATGCCACGACTTTTGCAGCACGTGATCGTACAGGGTGTGGAAAGAAGGGCAATCGACACCTTGCTGAGGGTATCATGCCTTTTAGCAGGGAGGCGCCTTAAGGTTTCTTATAGATTCATGGACGGTATTGTTTCTTTTGCTCAGAACCATGTAATTATCGTCATCCTTATTGTACTGGGACTCATCTTCCTTATGGTCCGGAAGCCAAAACTGTTTTTCAGCCTTCTCGCCCTCGGTCTCATCCTGGCGGGATTGTTTTATTTAATCATGAACATGGCCGGTTCTGGCGCGGAGAAGAAAAGTAAACTCATTGAAGAAAAAGAAGAACAGTTCGATACTAACCGCTGATCGCTCTCCCAGTCTCTCAGGTTCAGTATTATCCAGGACAGATCCCCTATCGTAAGAGTACACCTTCGATCAACACTTTCTAATGATTCTACGATTACTTACCCACCCCAAATCTCCATATCTATCTTGCAGCCTTGGAGATGAGTCTGGGGGGACCATAAAAATATAAATTTAGCTGAAAGTAGAGAGAGGAGGCCTTGCAAAAAAGTTCTTCGGGGTTTTGTATGGGTATTTCCCCTCCCTTGTAACCCCCCTTCATCCCCCCTTAATCTAAGGGGGGATAGAGAAATGACCTGCGGACCCGGGAACCTCGGGTCACCTCAAATTCAACTTCCTCACTCTCTTTTATGATTCTGACTGCTTGTTACAGCGGGAAATGACAGGCGACCTGATGGGTGCCGCCGATGTCCTTCAACTGCGGCTCGGAGGCGGGGTCGGTACAGATGGTTGGTTTCCCCCTGGACTCATACACCGGACAGCGCGGGGCAAAGCGGCAGCCGGCAGTTGGCCGCTCGAAATCAAACACGCCCCACCGACCTGCCTGGACGCTTTTGGCCTTCTGCGCGGCCTCCTTGCTCTGCTTCTCGACCAGCGAGGACCAGAGGATATGGGTGTAGGGATGCCGGGCTTTATTCGCGATGCGGTCGGAAAGGCCTATCTCCACGATCTTGCCCAGATACATCACCGCCACCTTGTGGCTGATGAGCTCCACCACCCGAAGGTCGTGCGAGATGAAGAGGTACGAGAGCCCGAGCTGTTTCTGAAGTTGCCGAAGCAGGTTCACGACCTGGGCCTGGATGGACACGTCGAGCGCGCTTGTGGGTTCGTCGGCAACAATAAACTTCGCGCCGACAGAGAGTACCCGCGCGACACTGACCCGCCGCTTTTCACCGCCCGAGAGCTCGTGCGGGAAGCTGGAGAGCTTGCTCTTTTTGAGTTTCACCTGTTCGAGCAGATCGCCTATGCGCTTGTCCACTTCGGCATCGCTGATCCGATGATGCACGGTGATCGCTTCGGAGAGAATATCGCGGACGTGCATCTTGGGATTGAGCGCTGCATCTAAATCCTGGAAAATCATCTGCATCTGGCTTCGGAGCTGCCTGAGCTCATCGGTCGGGATGCTGGTGATATCCTTTCCGTCAAAGATGATCTTGCCGGATGTCGGTTTTTCGAGCCTCAGGATAGTCCTGCCGATGGTTGTCTTGCCGCAGCCGGATTCGCCCACAAGCCCCACGGTCTCGTTCTCCTTGAGGTAAAAGCTCGCCCCGTCCACCGCGGGGATGGACTGCTGCTGTTCGTTAAAGAAGGAGAGGAGCCCCCTCCGATGGGTAAAATGTTTTTTGAGGTCTATGACTTCAAGGATCGTCTTCGGCATAAAAAACCTTTAATCTTAATGTTGCAATAAAGCGCCAACACAGACTTGGCGGGGACACTGTAAGAGCCTTGTACCGGAACCTTTTGAATGTGAAACACTATGGTCCGTCAACTTAGCCGGAATTCACTATGGGTGAAGTCCTCAACGACCCATTCAATCCCAACAAAACCCGCATGACGAGGCTCTGGAAGTGTTCCCGGCGGGTCTTTTTAATGCAGCGGTAAGGTTTAATCAAAATACAACCAACACCTTACCTTATGTCCCGATCCTATCTCGCGAAGATCAGGCTCCTGACGTGCGCACTTCTCACGAATTTTCCCCGTCACCCGGTTGCATCGGCTGTAGAACCGGCACCCCTCAGGGATATTGATGGTGTCGAGCACATCTCCCTCGATGGCCTGGAGATATCCCTTCTCCCTGATGTTCTGTTCGCTCGGAATGGATGCGAGAAGCGCCGATGTGTAAGGGTGTTTTGACTCGAACCCTGTTGACAGGATGTGTTTTGCCGGTCCGTACTCGAACACGGTGCCCCCATACATGACGGCAACGCTGTCGGAGAGACGCGAGATGATGCTGATGTCGTGGCTGATCAGCATGGTTGTGATGCCAAGCTCGGACTTGAGCTCCACAAGCAAGTCCACGATCTTTGACTGGATCGTGGCGTCGAGGCCTGTGGTCGGCTCGTCCGCGATCAGGAACGATGGCTCGGATGCCAGGGCCATCGCGATCATGGCCCGCTGGCACATACCGCCCGAGAGGCCGTAGGGATAATTGTCGAACCTGAGGCGCGGCGAGTCGATCTTCACCCGGTCGAGCCAGGTGAGCGCGCGCTCCTTGGCCTCCTGCTCGGTTTTCATGGAGGTGTGGAGTCGGATTGCCTCGGTGATCTGTTTTCCGACCGAGGTGAAGGGGTTGAGCGAGGACTTGGGGTTCTGGAAAGTCATGGCGATCTCCTTGCCCCGCACCTTGCTCATTACGCGCTCCGCGTTCCGCTCCCAACCCACGACATCCTTGCTCACCTCCATGATCTTGCCGTCCCTCGTCGTGAGCTTGACAAAGTCTCCCAGGTCCTGGAGCAGGTTTTTCTGGATCCGGTCGGACTTGAACCCGATCTTCCCGCTGACTACACCCGGCCCCGCGCTGATGAGCCCCAGGATCGACAGGGCGGTGATGCTTTTGCCGCTACCGCTCTCGCCGACAACGCCGAGCGTCTCCCCTTTCGTGATCTCAAGACTGACTCCATCCACGGAACGGATAAAGGCCTGCTTGCTGCGGGAGTAGAAATAGGTGCGGAGGTCCTCTATCTTCAGGATCGGCGCCGTTGTCATGTGCTCCTCTTGCCTTCTAGGATATTGTTCAGCCCGTCACCAAGCAAATGGAAACCGAGGATCGTGAATAGGATCGCGAGGGCCGGCGCGGTGGATGGCCAGAACTTTCCCTGCATGAAGTAGTTGGCGCCTGACTGCACCATGTTCCCCCACGACGGTGTAGGCTCCTGCACACCGAACCCGAGGTAGCTGAGCGACGTCTCCATCAGGATGGCCTCTGCCATGCCAAGCGTTGCTTGGATGATGAGGAGCGACCTGCAGTGGTGCCACAGAATGTGCTTCAAAATAATAGTCTTCGTAGGCACACCCAAGGCGATGTCAGCCTCAATGAAATTTTTCTGTTTCAGGAACTGGATCTTGCCCTTGATGAGCGACGAAACGACGGGAACGTTGGTGAGACCGACGACCAGCATGATGTAGTAGATATCGGGCTTGAACGCCGCGATCACGAGCAGGATGAGGACGAGGCGCGGGAAGGAATCGACGAGGTTCGTGAAATAGGTAATACCTGTGTCAAGCTTTTCACCTCGGTAGCCGGCAAGCACGCCGAGTCCGGTGCCGAAGCAGAGGGCGATGAGGATTGCCAGCAGGCCTGGCAGAAAGTAGGCCTGGATGCCTACGATCAGTCGCGAGAGCATGTCCCGGCCCATGAAGTCAGTACCAAGCAGGCGCCCCGCGGTCCCAGGCGGGGCCATCATGAGCTGGAGGTCGATGTCCTGTGGATCCCGAGGCAGGAGATTGAAGGAGCCGAGGACGTAGGAAACCACGACCAGTGCGACGATCAGCAGTCCGTAGCCAACGTAAACCAGGTCGACAACATCCGCCTTTTTCCAGAACGGCAGGTCAGAGAACTCGCTGATCTCGCCGGATATTTGGGAATAATTTTTCATAAGGTTATTCTTTGGAAGCTCTCGGGTTCACCGCTACATAGACCACGCTCTGGAACAGGCTGCCCATGCGCACAAAGACTGCGGCGAGGATGGCGATGCCCATGATCACGGGATAGTCCCGGTCCTGTGCCGCCTGCCACGCCATCCTGCCCATGCCGGGCCAATTGAACACCTGCTCAACGATCACGGCGCCGCCGAGGATGAACGGTATCTTGGAAGCGATGATCTCGGTCACGGGTATGAGCAGGCCCTCCTTGAACGCATGTTTCCAGACCGAGGCGCCCTTGGCCCGAGCCGTGCGGATGTAGTCTTCGGCCATCACCCTGCCCATCTCCTGGCGAAGATAGCGGATGACCTCGCTGATCGTTCCATTCCCCACACCCAGTACAAAGATCGGCAGGAGCTGATAGAGCCAGCGATATTTCTGCCCTGCGCTCGAGAACCCAAAGGCAATGGGGAAAAGGCCGAGTTTGTGCGTGAAGAAATAGATGACGATGTACCCGAGCCAGAAGACCGGCAGAGCAGAGATAACGTAGGAAGACATGGTCAGGGGCCACGATATCTTGTTTGTCCCGCGTACGGCGGAATAGAGTGCAATGGGTACTGCGATCAGAAGGGTAATAATGAGCGACCCGATGGTCAGGATGAGGGTGCTAAGCCCAACGCGCAGCACTTCGGGGAGGACCGGTAAACCCATCCGGATCGAAGTGCCGAAGTTACCCGATAGCATGCCTGCGAGCCATGCCAGGTACTGGATATACCATGATCGGGGTACGCCCATGGCCTCGCGCACGCCTGCTTTAGCCTCTGCGGTGGACAGCTGTCCCTCAAGGAGCACGCTGAAGGGGTCTCCGGGCGAAGCAAAGAGGATGATGAAGACCACGAAGCTCACGCCCAGGAGCAGGAGCACTGTGACCACCAGTTCCCTGGACAGCACCAAGGCGATGGGGCGAATCGCTGAAAGCTTCATGGTTGATAGTTATCTGTCATTAAAGAAAACTGCATCCCCCTCACCTCTATCCTCTCCCCTCCGGGGAGGGGTCGGGTGAGGGGCAATTCCGCGTTCCGAAATCCGCACTCCGCATTACTTTACTTCTGGTCCTTCTCCTCCATGAACCAATCATCCGCGTACGAGAAGAACTTATAGGGATGGATGGCCACACGCCTCACCTTCTTGTGGTATGCCGCATAGTTGGTGAGCGTCCAGAGGAAGGTGTAGGGGTTCTCTTCTGCCAGGATGGCATGGAGTTTCCGGTTGATCGTCCGGCGCTTCTCGTGGTCGAGCGTGAGTTTGCTCTCGTTGATCAGGCCATCCACCTCCGGGTTGGAGTATCCGCCGAAATTGTTTTTCCACGCACCGATCTCACCCGAGTGGAATAGGGATGAGATGTCCGCCGAATCGTCAAAGACCCAGATGGCGAAAATGATGTCGAAGTCATGCTCGAGGAAGACGTCTTCCTTCCAGGACTGCCACTCCTTGAACTCGACCTTGATGTCCGCACCGATGTTCTTGAGGTAGTTCTTGAATGCGAGCACCACGCGCTTTACGGCCTCACTCTCCTTCTCAATCGGGACCTTGAGGGAAAGCGCGAGCCGCTTGCCGTCCTTCTGCATGAAGCCGTCAGCCTCGCGACTGAAACCTGCTTCCTGCAGGAGGGCCCTTGCCTTCTCGGGATCGAAAGGGACGGGTTGCACGTCGAGGTTATAGGCCCAGCTCCCGGGCGCAAAGGGCCCGGAAATGATCGTGCCCTGGCCGTTGAAAAACGAGTCGAGCATTTCCTGCCGGTTCACGGCGTGGGTAAAGGCTTTGCGCACGCGCTTGTCCGCAAGGAGCGGGTTCCGTACGTTGTATCCAAAGAACGAGTACGAAAGGGCGTTGTACGGCTGGAGGATGAAGCGCTTGTCGCCCTGGATCTCGGGGAGGTCCCGCGGGTTCACGAGCACGATCATGTCGATGGCATTGAACATAAGGGCCTGCGTCATGATGTTCTGGTCCGCAAAGGGCTTGGCGATGAGCTTGTCGATGTGCGGTCTGCCCTTGAAGTAGTTATCGTTTGCGTTGAGGATGATCTCGCGCTCGGCAGTGATATTCTTCAATATATAGGGGCCGGTGCCGATGGGGTTCTGTACGAAATGGTCGTCCCGGGTGAGGTATAGCGGGTTTCTCGGTCCGTGCTTCGGGATCACCTTAAAGCTGAACTTGGCCAGGGCGTTCAGGATCGGCCGCTTCAGCGTGAACTTGACGGTGTAATCATCGATCTTCTCGACCGTCAGGATGAACTCGTACCGCACCTTGAGCGGGGTAATGGTCTTGGGGTGCATCATGATCTTGTAGGTGAAGATCACGTCTTCGGCCGTGAATGGTTTGGGCTCCTCGCCTTCTTTCGGATGCCACGTTACGTCCTTCCGGAGAAAGAAGGTATAGGTGCGGCCGTCGGCGGAACGGTCCCATTTTTCTGCAAGCTCGGGGACGATCTCCTGCTTCTCGTTGATCCCGACCAGGCCGTTGAAGATGAGCTCCGTAATCCGCAGCGAGATCATCTCATTGCTTGTGATAGGGTCAAGGGTTGCCGGCCTGCCATACTCGCCGTAGCTCAGACTGCCTCCATCCGGCTTGTTGTCCTTCTTTCGGCCTGCCTCGGCCGTGGTCGACACAGCTATGACTGTGGCAACAATAAGAAGTAGAACCACCAGTATCCGTTTCATAATGACCTCCTCATCAAAATTCGGAATTCGGAATGCCGAATGCGGAATAAATAAAAATCAGGAGTCTGTTTTGGTTCCTTCCGCAGTCCGAATTCAGCATTTTCTCTCTTTAGTTGATCTTTACGTCCCCTGCACTCTTGTGCTCCATGGCGTAAACGCCCTGTATGGCCTCCTGGATTTGGCGTACCTCGGGGAACTGCTTGCTCATCTCGAAATAGATCTCAAGGGCCTCGGAAAATTTCTTGGTTCGATAGTAGGCCTCCGCAAGACTTACGAGCAGGACGGGGTCGTTCGATTCGATCTTGTTCTTATTGCTCTTGTCGCGTCCGGCCTCCAGGTACGAGATGGCTTTTGTATGATCGGATCTGCCGAGATAGTACTTGCCGATAGCGACGTTCAGTTGGGAAAACCTCTTGCCCTCTCCGGCCTCGACCATGGCAGCGGCTTTGTGGAGCGCCTTTGGATATTCCATTTTTATCCTGTTACACGCAAAGAGGATCTCCGCGATCAGGTCGGGGTCCTCCGGTTTCTTCTGCACGAGCTCATCCCAAACGGCCACCGCATCGATATGGCGGTTTTTCACATACAGGTTGGCGCCCTGCCATACTCTGATGCGGTCCTTGTAGGAGTACGGCATCCCCGACGTGGCGATGAACGACGCTGCGATCTTCGAAGACTCTTCGATCGAGCCAAACAGCCCGTGCGCCTGACCGAGATAGTACTTGGCGGCTTCCTTCACCTTCGGGTCGGCCGCTGCCTTCTCCAGGTAGGCCAAGCTCGCCTGACCATAGAGGGTCGCCATGTCACTGAGCAACGAAAGGTCATAGAAATGAATGACTTTGGACTTTCCGAGGGTCTCCCGGTAAGAGAACGCCTTCAGATCAGAACGCTTGAGCAGATCCAGGCCCTTCTCGGTCAGACCGGGCCCCCGGGCATAGATGGCAACAAGGTTTTTCACCATCCGCATCGAAAGCGGTTTGCTGGACCTTTTCATCTCTGAGAGAATCCCTTCTGCGATAAGAAATGGGTTCTTGTCCACGAGTCCGGCCTTGCTGAACGCAGCGGCGAGTTCGGCCTTCACTTCGGGGTCAGAGACATCGATCCCTCCCCAGAGTTCGGTCGCCTTCTTGGATTCGTTGTTCTGGTAGTAGCCGAGCCCGAGGCTGACCTTGGCGATCGCTCGGTACCTCGCCCCCGCGCCCCCGTTTGCTGAAAATTTTTCCAGATAGATCGCCGCCCCCCCGGACTTGCCCGACTCGACCAGCGCTTGACCGAAGTAGAGGTCCACGAAACGGCTCCGGTCCTTGCCCTGGGCTGCGGAGAGCTTCTTCAGGTAGTCCTGTGACGCCGCGACCGCCGCGTGATAAAGTTCGCGATGCAGCACGGCGTTTTTGAAATAGATCATGCCGAGGGCAAGGTTCGCGGCCCCCTTCTTGCCTTGCTCGATGGAAGCACTGTCCTCGCGGAGCACGCTTGCCCCCTCAACGTAATGCCGCTTTTCGTACAATTTCATCGCGCGCGTCACCACGTCGTCAGCGGCAGAGGCCTGCGCCGCAGTGATTAGAAAGATCGATGTGAGGAATAAGCCGAAACGTCCCATGCCTAAACCCGTGTTACTAATAGAAACGCAATAAATAGTTCTACCATTGCTGTAGGGTGCGTTCCCCGAACGCACCGTCTGATCTAAAATGTCAAATCAACCCTTCGACCTACTTTCTATCTTCTCCCCGTCAATCCTTCAGTTTCATAACGTGGATTTGGTCCCACTGGTCGACCTGGGCGCGGAACGCGATCATCCCGTCCACAGAGCACGTCACATCATGGTTCATCTTGGTGTCCGTTTTGACGGGCAAGACAGTTTTCTCTTTGAGATCCGCGATATAAATCGGATTATATTCCTGCCGGTGGTTCTTCACAAAGACGATCCGGCTGCTGTCCGGCATCCATGCAGGGCCCACCTCGACGTCTGGAATGACGTCCATCGCCACGACCTTCGCCGCAAGCCCCTCTCCGTCGGTGGGGTCTGACCCGTCTGCCGCGATCACAACGATCGACCATATCTTTGGATCACCGGCCAGGTTGTAGTTCGAGTAAAAGGCGATTTTTTCCCCATCTGGAGACCAGATGGGCCGCAGGTCATCATAGGGCCACGTCGTGAGTATTTTTAAAGACTCCATTGGCTTCGTCACATCGCTGATCAGGAGGATATCATGGTTCTCGTTGCTGCCATGCATCATCATGAGCCGTTTGCCGTCGGGAGACCACTGGGGAAAGAGATAGGACTTGCCTCCCTGCGTCAGCCGCTTCAGCACGCGGGTCCTGAGATCCAGGAGATAGATGTCGCCGTTGCCGGTGCGACCGGATATGAAGACGAGGCGGTCGGCAACCGGAGACCAGTGGGCCTGTCCATCCTTTTCCTTGTGGTTCGTCAGCCGGAGAGAAGCGCCGCCGACGAGGTCTTGCACATAAATATCATAGTTGCCTTCCCCGCCATTGCTCATGTATACAAACCGGTATTCGTCGGGCGACCAGGTGATCCCCGCGTTGTAGCTCGTCTCCTCGGACACGCCGGGAAAGAAGAAATTCATCTCTTTCCCGCTCTCGGAAAGCATGAAATAAACGGTCTGGATCAGCGTACCGTCACGAAACGTAATGTGGATCTCCTTCTTATCCCCGACGCTCCGCTCGAACGCAATGAACGTGCCGCGCGGAGACCAGACAGGGTTCGAGTCATTCCGGCCTGATTCGATCTTGACAAGGGATCTGACGAACAGGGGCTCGACCAGTTCAGGCTTATTGTCCGTAACCGTTACGTCGGATGCGGGATCACCGGCCATTCCTGTGTGCGCCATGAACGACAGAAACAGGACAGCCCAACCCAGAACAACGTAAACCTTGCCAACCTTCACCCAGCCATCCTCCTGAACGCCTCAGAGGTTCTTGATCTGATCCCAGTATTTCTGCGCCGATTCCCTGTTCTGCTCAAAGGTCTTGTTTCCTTCGAACTTCTTGGGGAAGAAATCGAAGTACTCCCGCCACGCGAGGTTGGCGCTGTTCAGAATGTTGTTCTTCCGGGTGATCAGATAGAGTTTGTGGTATGAGAGTGCCGTATAGTAGTAGGTGTCATGCACGGCCTCGTCATAATGCACGTTCGGGAAGAACCGCGTGTTCTGCTTCGCGACCTGCAGGCTCTGGACCGCCTTCGCGAAATTCTGTGCAGCCGCATCCTTATCTTTCTGCACGAGAGCATTGCCTTTCTCATAATAGGCATGCCCCAGGTTCATGAAGGCCACCGAAAACTGCTTGTACACGAGCTGCTGGTTCTCGGGCAGTGAGAGGACGCTCTCGAATTCCCTGATGGCGCCGTCGTAGTCGCCCTTCTCATCGAGGTAGATCCGCGCCAGGCGGTGGTGCGCCTCGGAGTAGTCCGGGTGTCCCTTCTCGGCGCTCTTGTATGCCTGGATCGCCCCGTCGACATCGCCCTTCTGCGCGGCCCGCTCGCCGATCTTGAGAAAGTCCTTGGGCAGGACGATCTTCCGGTCGCCGGTGCGGTTCTCTTCTTTTTTGGAGAACTCCACCACCTCTTCCCAGTCGCGGAAGTCGCCGCCGATAGAAACCTTAACCGTATGGAACCCGAGTGTCACCGGCTTCCCGTCAAGGATTGGCGTCCGTCCGATCTTGTCACCGTCCAAGAACACATCGGCCGAGGGCGGCTCGGAGTCGATCTTAAAGACCGCGTTGTTTACGGCAAGCACAAACTCCCTCGTTTCCCTGTTGTTTTCAATCTTGACCTTCTCGGTCACCTGCTGGTAGCCATGCCGGTAGAGCATGAGAGTAAAGCTCCTGTTGATGCGCACGGGAACCTCGGCCTTGCCATCGGGACCCGTCGATCCCAGCCACTCATTGTTCACGTAGATGTTGACAGCCGCGAGCGGCGATACATCGGGAGCCAGGCCCCCCTTTGCGGAGAGGATGAAATAGTTACGGCTGGCCTCTTCTTCGCCTTCGCGGTAAATGCGGCGAACCACGCGGTCGCCGACCGTGATCTTTTCGTTTTTCTTCAGCTCCTCGACCTCGGTCCACGAGCCGCTCTCTTCGGCCTTCTTGACCCTGAGTCTGCCGGTTTCGCGGTACCCCGACACCTTGCCTGCCTCATCAAGGCGGGGGGCCATGAGCATGAAGTCCGTTCCCTTGGCAATCTTGTATCCCGATTTGCCGAGGTTGATCCGGTATCGTTCGCCTTCGGATGAGACCACCGTGCCCTCGAAGGGGAAGCGCTCGAGCACGGCATTCGTGATCTCCTTTGCTGCACTGCCGATGTCGCTGGCTCCCTTGGCCCGTGTGATCTGGCTTAGGATGAGCTTCCCGGCCGAAGTGTAGAACTTCGTCTCGATCAAGAGCCCCTTCTCCTCTTTGGCAACGCTGCCAAGGATGATCATGTCTACGGTCTTTTTGAGGGGCGTCTCGCGCCATCCCTTTGCGATGATCTTTTCAATACTTAATTTTGCCGCCTTCATATCCGCCCGGAGCGTTTCGGACGGCACCTCGCGGAAGCAGGTGTACTTGAAGAGCTGTGCGGCCAGCGATGCCTCGGTCTGGCTGAGCACCTCTTTCAAGTCCACGTTCGGTGTATTGCTCACAAACCGGTAGATCCCGGTACGAATCGGTTTGGGGGTGGTGGGATAAAAATAGCGCTGGATAGTGGCCTCGCCTTCCAGGACGATCGAGGTCTTCCAGGTCTCGGGGATATAGCCGGGGGCTGAGAGCGTGAGCGGCACCTTCTTGCCCGGCTCGCCGTCATAGGTGTAGATAAGGTTACCCTTGGCATTGGTCTTGCCGACTTCCTTATTGTTGATGTTCACGGCGATGCCCGGGATGGCGCTCGACTGGCCGTACTCTTCCATGAGCGTGCTGATCGTGACAATCACACGCTTGCTGAGCGCGGCTTCGAGCTTCTGGCCGGGCTCCAGCGGACCGGTCTTGCGCCACGTCGCATACCCCGACTTGGTCACTGTGAGGTCCGCGCCCGACTTGGGTAGGGTTTTATATTCGTACACGAACACTCCTTGGCCGTCCGTCTTACCCACCTCTTTTCCAGTCATCTTAACAATGGCGTCCGCGACCGGCGCACCCTTTTCCGTAGCTGTGATCGTGACGTACCGCGTCGCCTCAAGGTCGGCATCAATTGCGTACCTATCAACCTGGCCGGACTTGGGCAGCTTCATGACGAACGTGCCCTTCCAGGGCTTGATCCGGTACCCAGGCATCTCCTTGGAGACGATGACCTCCACCTCAACGCCCGGTTTCCTTTTTATGATCTTTGAAAAAATGCCATCCGCACCGGTGAGGCCCTGCACCTCGTTGTCAACGGTCACTTTGGCCTCCGACGCCGGCTGACCGTCGATGCGGGCCTTCACCTGGAGTTCTAGCTTCTCGCCCATACAGGCGAAGAGGAGAGATGCTACAAACATCATAAGAACTGTCCGTACAACGCGCTTCATCATGTTGGGCCTCCTGAGGGAACTGGTTGTTGTAAAGCAAAGATTGATACATTCGTAAAGGTCAAAATCTACCATAGAGGCGCTGAGACACGGAGGATGCAGGATTGGGATATTGAGAAGTTAGGAAGTTACGAACATAACGCCTTGTCTTGTTATCACCGTTTCGCATCTTTCTGACCTCTTACGATGATGATTTTCTCCGTGGCCCCCGCCCGGGATTATGAATCCCGCGGTTGAAACCGATATATTACGATCTGATCACATCGTGGGCGGCTGAAGGTTGACCTCGCCGGGGTTCACGATCTTGTCTTCGTCCGACTTGGAACCCTCAATGGTCTTGCGCTTACCCTCCGGGATCTTCTTGAGCTTGAATTCTACTTTCTTCGAGCCAAACTTGGTGATCTTGACGGTCTGGGTTTCCGTCAGATAACCGATCCTGTTTGCTTCCACTTTATACACCCCCGGGATGACGTAGTCCTTAGCAGATTCGAACTTACCCTCTGAATCCGTGATGACGGCCCCAGACGCCTTTTCCAAGGTCGTGGTCGTGTTGATCATGTTCACCACGGTCCCCTGCGGGCTCTCCTTGGCGGGCGGAATAGGCTGCAAGGTCATGTCCAGAAGTTGGGCCGTGCCGTAGATCTTTGGCGAGCAAGCGCCCAGTAAGAACATCATTAAGACAAAGAAAATGGTCTTCGCGTTGTTCATATCGCTTTCCTCCTAAGGTATAAGATGGGTTGCGGTGAAATGCGGATATGTTCCATAAATATGGAGTCCAAAGGATTCAACGGGGTTAAAAGGAATGCATTTTCTGTGCCATTCTTCTTTAAGCCATTTCTTGTATAACTGTCGGTAATTATAGAAGTATGTGAGAATAGTCGAAGTGCAGGAATGAGATTGATTGCAGATAAGGGCGTTTTTTGTCAGTTTTTTTGCAATTTTGTCAAACGCAATAATTCGAGAGGCAGACCTGTTTCAATGAAAAATGAATTTAATTTCCAAAAACCCCTCAGTCGGAAAACAGATCAGGCGTTACTTCAACCGTCAATCCGTCGCTGTGCATTAACCGAGAGGCCAAACCCTGAATCTTCGGGAGTTCATACTCAAAGAAAAAACGGAAGGCAAAAAATTTACCGTTATAAAAATTTGCCTCTGCCCCGGCCGGGCTATTCCTCAGGGCCTTCACAACTGCCGTGGCCTGAAGAAGCCATTGCCAGGCCACACTGATGATTCCAAAGAACTCAAGGTAGAGGGTGGCGTCAGCCAAAAAGACTTCAGGAGTTTCCTTCTTCTGCACATCCATTAGGTAGGCGGTCACCTGTTGAAGCATTTCCAGCGCCTGTTTGAGTTTCTGCGCGTATGACTCAAGCTCCTTAAATTCTTCCGCTTGACGAATAGTTTTTCGCACTTCCTCCAGATAGAGTTTGTATGCCTTGCCGCCCTTCATGATGACATTTCGACCCAGAAGGGTTAATCCATGTATACCCGTAGTGCCCTCATGGATCGGATGAATCCGGGCGTCCCGATAATACTGTTCTAAAGGATAGTCATCGCAGTAACCCGACCCGCCCAGACATTGTACCCCCTGGCTGATCGAGAGGATACCCATTTCCGACGGATAGCTTTTGGCAACCGGAGTCAGGAGGTCTAATAAGAGCCCGTTCTTTTCCTTTTCTTCTCCGGTGAGAACGATGGCGAGATCTGCATATTTCGCGCTTTGCATCAGCAAAGAGAGAGCGCCTTCTATCACGGAGCGTTGAAAAAGCAACATGCGCTTTACGTCAGGGTGCTCGATGAGAGGGATTTGAGGAAGGGTGGGATCCTTGGTTGATAATTTTCTGCCCTGAAGTCGCGTTTTGGTATACTCTAAGGCTGCATAATAGGCGGCCGAAGCAATGGCTGCCGCCCCTGCTCCGACTCCGATTCGTGCCTCGTTCATCATCTGAAACATGAGAAGGAGTCCTTGATGAGGTTCACCCACCAGGTAGCCTCGGCAGTTGTCGCTGTCCCCCATACTGAGTTGGGCAATGGGACATCCTCGATAACCTAACTTGTGAAAAACTCCGGAGGTGACCACATCGTTAAAAACCAATTGGCCTTTCTCGTCCATCCGCTTTTTGGGTACAACGAAAAGCGAAATACCCTTTACACCGGCGGGGGCGCCTTGGATCTTGGCCAGCATGAGATGAACCACATTTTCGACTCCGTCGTGGTCTCCAGCCGATATAAATATCTTTTGACCTCTAATTTTGTAGTAGCCGTGATCCGTAGGTTCAGCCATCGTTGTAATGTCGGCAAGCGAACTTCCCGCTTCGGGTTCGGTTAGGGCCATGGTTCCCTGCCACTTTCCGGAAAGCATCTTGGGAAGATAGGTTTTCTTCAGGTCCTCTTTTCCAAAGTTTAGAATGAGACGGGCGGCTCCTGTAGTCAACCCCGTATAGGCAGCCGCAGAATAATTGGCTGCACAAAAAATGAATCTGGACCCCATAGTGATCATTTGAGGAAGCTGCTGCCCTCCCCACTCAAAAGGGATGTCGTCACCAATCCAGCCCCCTGTGCCGGATTCCTCTAAGAGCTTTCTCACAGAGGAGTGAACCTTGATCTGATCATCGACCAATTCCGGTGGATTCTTGTCCATTTCCTGACAGATAGGCCAAAGGAGCCCCTCGGCCAGTTCCATGGCTGCCTTTATGACCATATCCAGTATTTTGCCATCGTATTCTTTATAGTAATCGTATTGGGTCAGCGAGGCGACATCAAAGACTTCATGAAGCAAGAACTTCAAATTCCTTTCACTGATAAACTTGGATGCCATCCTCGTATCCTCCTGTTTCTTTAAAGGGCAAAAAAACTCTTCGGCTATGGTTTGTAACCTGATCCTGAGCCATTAGCAAGTGCCTGGTACTGCTCCGTTAGGTGTGCTGCATCATCGCAGATGATCATTCCTTCTTTTTTTTCTCTTAGCCTTAAGAAATACCCGAACCGAAAAGAATTCTCTCATGCCCGATGGTGTCTATAAATTTCATCACTCTATTGGACCTCGCCCGGGCTGCATCGAGGTACCTCATTAAAGCTCCCCCTTCATATTGAAAGGACATTGATTTTAAAAGGTAATTTTGCTTGCCTTGCTTCACATTTCTTGATAAAATGCCGCTGCAAGTCGAAAAGCACCTTCGTGAATTTGTGGATTTGGAAAGGATACTGAACGAAGAGGAGAGTTTCAGAGGTAGTGTGAAAGCGGCAGTGAATCAAGAGCTCGCAATGCTTGAGCTCAAAGAGAAGATCAAAAGAGTTGAGATGAAATTAGGAGAGAAGTCTTGAGGTTAAGACTTAAGATTCGGTATAAGCTTGCGCTCATTTTTTGTTTACCTGGCCTCGTCCTTATTGGTGTTGGAGAAATCATCGGCTATTTCTGGGGATATGATCTTTTGCGAAACACCATTTTGGTCTCGGCTATTTTGTTTGCGTTCTTGCTCCCCATCGCCTTTATTTCCGGAGGGATTTTTGTCAAGTCGATCAAGAAACTACAGCAGGCCACGGAAGAAATTGCCAAGGGCAATCTCGATTGCCCAATAGACATTGAGAGCGGCGATGAGATGGAACAGCTCGCGGATTCGTTTAACGACATGATTGCAACGATCAAGGAAAACCGAGGGCAAATCGCAGAACGATCTGCTCCGCTTAAGAAGCCCATCCCAGGCCGGTATCAGAAAATCCTTAAGACTTCCGCAAAGGCGACTTTAAATGTTTTGGAAGATTTGTTAAAGGCAAAAGACGACCTGGAGTTAAGCCAGCAAAGCTTTCATAGTATTGTAGAAAAAAGCGCTGACGCCATTATCATTGTGGACCGAAATGGATTGGTGCGCTATGTGAATCCCGCTGCGGAAACTATCTTTGGGCGCAATCAAGAAGACTTTATCGACGATCCGTTCGGCATGCCGTTGAATCACGACAGGACAGAGATCGGTATCTTCCGTTTAAAAGGAGGACGAGGGACGGGTGAAATGACGGTAACTGAAACGACCTGGTTGGGTGAAAAGGCTGACCTGGTAACGATCCACGACATCACCGAGAGAAAGAGTGCAGAGGAAAAACTGATAAAATTAGACCAGTTAAAAACGGACTTTGTCTCTACCGTTTCCCATGAACTGCGCACGCCCTTGACGATCATGGGAGAGTACGCCTCGATCATTTCCGATGAAATACCGGGCAAGCTCAATCCGGAACAGAGAGAATATCTATCCATTATCGCAGGCAATATCGATCGCCTGAGCGGAATCATCGAAGACCTCTTGGATATTTCTAAGATTGAAGCCGAGAAGGTGGTATTAAAAAGGGAATTTGTAGATCTGGCCTCTATCATCAGCGATGTGGTCACTCAATTTAAGCCAAGAGCAGATGAAAAACAGATTGAATTGAAAACCGTATTCCCTTTATCTTTGCCGCCGTTCTATATTGATGGCGATAGGATAAGGCAGGTTTTCACTAATTTAATCGGAAATGCCATTAAATTCACACCGAGAAATGGTAAGATTACCGCTGAGGCCGTCGACAAAGAAAAGGAATTTGAATGTCGTGTCACCGATACGGGGATAGGGATTGCGCCAGAGAATCTGGATAAAGTATTTACGCGATTTGAGCAGTTTGATCGGACAGAGGGCTCGGGAGCCAAGGGAACGGGCTTAGGATTGGCCATCACGCAAGCATTAATTCAACTGCATCGTGGCAGAATCTGGGTGGAATCAGAGCCTAATAAAGGCAGCCAATTTATCTTTACGCTGCCCAGATACAGCCCTGCAACACTGTTCCAGGAACATGTCATGAATAGTATGAAAGAAGCGGCAACCATTGGCTCAGCGACAACTCTTTTTAATGTATCTCTCGTTGACCCTAACCCATTGAATGGAAAATTTTTGCAGGAAAGGCTCGAGCCTATCTTAAAAGATATGGAAGGACTGCTGCGGAAAAGCCTGCGCGGGAAAGGGGATATTGTCTTAAGGGATATGGACGGGTTGGTACATTTTTTGGTCAATTGTGACAAAGAGAGTGCTCTGAGAGTGGAAAGCAGGTTAAAACAGAAATTGTCCGATTATCTGGTCAGCCAGGGACTGGCTGAGAGGATGAAATTGCATTTTGGCCGCGCCACCTATCCAGATGACGGCAGCAATGCAGAAGAGTTGATGAAGAAGGCAAGACCAGCGGTCTATGCTTCAAAGGCATGAGGAGACGAGGAGAAAATCTGAAATGGCCTCTTAAAAAGGGAGGTAAAATGATGACGAAGAAAAAGATTTTGGTTGTAGAAGACGAAGCTGAATTAACCAGAGCCATTCAGATTAGGCTGGAGCAGGCCGGTTACGAAGTCCTGATGGCTTATGACGGTAAAGAGGCATTGGAAAAAGCGAGAGAAGAGAATCCTGACTTGATTGTATTGGACCTGATGCTACCCAAAATAGACGGCTACAAGGTTTGCCGGATGCTCAAATTTGATGAAAAGTATAAAAAAATTCCCGTTGTGATGCTTACAGCCCGCGCTCAAGAAAAGGATGAAAACCTTGGCTATGAAGTGGGAGCAGATGTTTTTATAACGAAGCCTTTCAAATACCAAGTGCTCCTAAGCAAGATAAGAGAATTACTCGGAGAAGGTGTTTTAAAGACTCCATAGCAGCAGACTCATTGAGGTGCCCCTCGATTGATATTTACCCCGTTAGAAAGCCCCAGCATTTATGCTGGGGATGGTAAAAATAGAAAGCATCAGTTCCTTATTGAGGGTGGGATCAAAGCCCTGCCCTTCTTTCTAACGGGGTTTACTCGACGAGACTTCTGATCACTTTCATATTTTTTAGGTCTTCGACGGTGTCTTTTCTTGGTGTCTCCATGATGCCCGGGAGATGCCTTAATAAAGGATGGTTAACCAGATTTCTGAATCCTTCCAGTCCGATATATCCTTCACCAATATGCCAATGTCGATCTTTTCTCGACCCCAAAGGAGTCTTTGAATCGTTGAGATGAAGGAGATGAAGTCGTTTCAAGCCGATCGTATGATCGAATGTTTCAAGGGTCCTCTCAATTCCAGCTTGATTCGAGAGATCATAACCTGCCTCAAAGGAATGGGCGGTGTCGAGACAGACCCCCATTCTTTGATGGTCATGAACGCCCTCGATCATTTTTTTGGTCTGATCAAAGGTGTATCCAATCTCCGTGCCTTGTCCTGCCGTGTTCTCCAGGAGGAGAATGACCCCGTTCTTCGCCTTTTCAAATGCCTGATCAATCCCCTGTGAGACGGCCTCAATCGCTTGATCTTCCGAGGATTCCATCCGGTGACCGATATGGATGATCAGGTATTGGGCTCCCAGTTGATCTGCCCTTTGAAGGTCTGTGGCGATTGAATCGATTGACCGTTTGTAGAATTTTGATTTAAGGGAAGCAATATTTGGGAGATAAGGCATGTGGAGAAAGATCGGGAAGAGGGCAGAGGATTGAACGGATGAGCGGAATTCTTCCACCTCTTTCTTATTCAGAGGAGAATATTTCCATCCCCTTGGGTTTCTGGAGAAGAATTGAATGGTTTCGCAGCCCCTGACACGGGCTCTTTCAACCACCTTTGAAAACCCTCCGGCAATGGAAATATGGAACCCAAACCGCATCGACATCCCTTGAAGAACGCCCCTTGAATAAGGATCGATTGGAAGTTACAATTTATTTGAATTCCTTATGTATTGTCAATAAGAAATTGAGAGATTTCTGAAAAGAAACAGAAATATCTGATTACAGGGATTATGAAACGATTACACAGATTATAAGAGAGCGAAAGAGAGTTTTTCAGAGCTCTCAAAAGGCGATTTTTCGCTTGACAAAAGCAAGCATCTGGTTTAGCAATGAAGCGTTCAGATTAAGAAATTCGCTGTTTCCTGAACCCCCTTTTCCCTTTTCAACCGAGTCAAGGAAAATAAATTTATGTTCCTCAAGGTTTCCTTATATATTTCGTTGGTCATTTTCCTGCTCGCTCTGATTTATAAGGTGGCGAGCTGGTTCCGATACAGGATCGGGATAGGGGCAGAAAAGATTTCAACCTCCACAAGGGTTTTTTCTGCCGTCAAGGGAATCCTCTCGACGATTTTCAGCGCCAAAATCCTTACCTTGCTGAAAGTCTTTGTTCTCGATGTCCTGCTTCAATTCAGAATATTGAGGGAGAACTTTCTCAGGTGGGTCATGCACATTTTTATCTACGGCGGTTTCATGCTCCTCCTCCTGATGCATGCCCTGGACAAAACCATCACCGTTGCCCTATGGAAAGACTATATCCCCACGCTCAATCCTTTTATGTTTTTAAGAGACCTCTTCGGCGCCATGGTCATCGTGGGAGTGATCATTGCGATCTTTCGCCGATTCATCTTGAAGGTGCCCCGTCTCTTCAGCAACGCCATGGATGTTTATGCGATCCTCATCGTGGCCATCATTATGCTTTCCGGTATCTTTTTAGAGGCCACCAAAATGGTCGCCTATTCTGATTATAAGAGGATGGCGGATGAATATTCTGGTTTGAGCGATCCAGAAGAACTCAAATCTCTGGAAGCCTATTGGGTGAAGGAATTTGGAACGATTTCTCCCAATTTAAAAGAGCCCTTCGATGAGAAAATCTTAGCTAAGGGCAAGGAATTGCATGAATCGAGTTGCGCGGGATGCCATGCTCGGCCCCAATGGGCATTTACCGGTTATGGAGCGGCCAAGATCATCAGCCCCTTCGGCCTTGGGATTGATAGGGCTCATCTACCGAGATACCTTTGGTACCTCCATGTCTTAGCCTGTATGATAGGGCTTGCCTATCTTCCCTTCAGTAAAATGTTCCATATCTTTGCCAGTTCAATAAGCCTCCTTGCCAACGGAGTGATCGGAAAAGAAAAATTGGCTCCAGCGAACAGAGCCACTCTTCAGGCCATGGAACTGGATGCCTGCACCCACTGCGGAACCTGCAGTTTGAGATGTTCGGTGATGATGGCCTTTGAAGAAATAGCGAACACGAATATTCTCCCTTCTGAAAAGATCGCCTCCGTCAAGGCTCTTGCCTCCGGTAAGGAATTGAGCCCAAGAGAACTCAGACATATTCAAGAGGGGGTCACTCTCTGTACCAATTGCTACCGGTGCACCGTGGTCTGTCCGGCAGGAATCAACCTGCAAGATCTGTGGTTCCATGTCAGAGAAACTCTTCTTCAAAAGGGATACCCGGAGCTTCTCGTTCTCTCCCCCCTTTCTTTTTACCGCGGGTTAATGAAGGAAGAAACCGTTTGGAAAGATTACGAGAAACCCTTGATCCAGGCGAGAGAGGCGATTGCCGCTCAATGTGATTTGATGAAGAGGAAGGATAAGGTTTTGCCTCTGACGCCCACCAACAAAACATTGCAGGGTGGGCTCAACCTTTCTTCTCAGGCCAAGACCTTCTCGGCTTGCTTTGGCTGTCAGACCTGTACGACTGTCTGTCCTGTGGTAGGCAACTACAAGAATCCTCAGGAAGCCCTGGGGCTTTTGCCCCATCAAATTATGCATGCCGCGGGTTTAGGGTTGAGGGATCTTGCCTTTGGCTCAAATATGCTTTGGGATTGCTTGACCTGTTATCAGTGTCAGGAACAATGTCCGCAAGGGGTCCACGTCACCGATGTGCTTTACGAACTGAAAAACTTGGCGGTCAAACAAGTCAGAGAAAAGACCCTGCTGTCCATGGGAAGAAAATGATGGAATTTGCCTTGTTTCTCGGCTGTACCATTCCAGCCCGTCTGAATCAGTACGAATCTTCCTCCAGAGCTGTTCTCAAAAAGCTGGGTGTGGGATGGGTCGATATCAGAGAATTTAACTGCTGCGGATATCCGTTGAGAAATATCGACTTCAAAGTGTTCATCCTCTCTTCGGCGAGAAATCTGGCCCTGGCCGAAAAGAAGCATCTGAACGTGATGACGTTGTGCAAGTGTTGCTACGGCAGCCTCAAAAAAGCAGACTACCTCATGAAGGAGAATGATTCTTTAAAGAAGGAAGTCAATGCGACCCTCGAGAAAGAGGGCTTAACGTATGAGGGAAGGATCGAAGTCAAACATCTTCTCTCGGTTCTTCATCAAGAGATAGGCCTCGAATCGATCAAAGAGAAGATGTCCACGACCTTTAAGGGCCTTCGGATCGCCACCCATTATGGATGCCATGCCCTGCGACCCAGCCAGGTCGTGGGATTTGATAATCCGGTGGCGCCCTCCCTGTTTGACCAACTCGTTGAGGTGACCGGTGCTGAGAGCATTGAGTGGCCGATGAAACTGGAGTGCTGCGGCGCTCCCTTATGGGGAATCAATGACAAGCTGTCCATGGATTTGACGTTAAAAAAACTGACCGACGGGAAAAAATCGGGCGCAGATTATATCTGTGCAGCCTGTCCCTACTGCCACATTCAGTTCGATCAGGTTCAAAAGATGATCCTTTCTCAAAGGGATGTGAATCATCCTCTCCCGTCCATTCTTTATACGCAGCTTCTTGGGCTGAGCATGGGCATCGACAAGAAGGCTCTTGGATTGGATATGAACGAGATTCCGATCAGCGGGATCGAAGAATTATTAAAGAAAGAAACAGAATTAGCAGAAGAAAAGGAATTGGCTGCGCAGAAAGAGACCAAAAAGGAGACAGCATCAACCAAGGGTTAATTTTTTCTTATAATGAATAACCCCGCCGTAGGCAGTGGGGTATCGTTCTCTGTCCTTGGACGTCATTCCGTGCTTGACACGGAATCCAGTAGCATTTCCTGGATAATGGTTGGAGTTTACCCCGTACTTGATACGGGGCCGGTATGACGGATTCGCGGTAAGCCGCGGGGAATGTACCCGGAGTGATTGAAGATAGAGGTAAAGATGACACAGAATAGAATCGGTTCAGTGATGGTGGTCGGAGGAGGGATTGCCGGGATGCAGACCGCATTGGATCTGGCCAATTCCGGCTATTATGTCTACCTCGTGGAAAGGTCTTCCTCCATTGGCGGCGTCATGTCCCAATTAGACAAGACCTTCCCCACTAATGACTGTTCCATGTGAATCCTCTCGCCCAAACTGGTCGAGGTCGGCCGGCATCTAAACATCGAACTCCTGACCCTCTCTGAGGTGAAAAGCATCTCCGGAGAGGAGGGGAATTTTGAAGTGAGAGTGGTGCAATACCCACGCTATGTGGACCCGGCAAAATGC
>Ga0256868_10000384_pt1 | contig 26309 bp, 29 predicted proteins | sample RVTome_13_FD_187341 | JGI IMG/M metagenome (GOLD analysis project Ga0256868, IMG submission 187341) | Soil microbial communities from uranium-contaminated site in the Upper Colorado River Basin, Wyoming, United States - RVT92D227 HiSeq ...
AAGGCGTGCACCATGGGCCCGAAACGAGTCTCCGATACGAACCACTCACCGGAATCCTGCTCCTGGAGCTTGATTGCTCCTGATGGGCATACGCGTGTGCAAACACCACAACCCTCGCATGCATCAGCGTCGACTGTGACCTTCTGGAGGCATTCATTCCCGACGATTGACAATGCATCAAACCTGCATGCTGACACGCATTCCTTGCAGCTGTTGCAGAGGCGGCCATCTATGATCGCCACCTTTCGTGAGCTGAACATCCCCCGCTCCTTGACTGTCGGGTTCAACAGAAGGTGCAGGTTCGGGGCGTCGACGTCGCAGTCCGCTATCACTGGATTCTTCGCGAGGGAAGCAAAACTCGCTAGGACGACTGTCTTGCCGGTGCCCCCCTTGCCGCTGAGCACGACTATTTCTTTCATGCCTTCTCAGCCTCCTCCATGATCCTCTCCAGCATGGACTCGAATTGCCGCTTGAGACCGAGGTCGCGTACGAGCAGCCTGCCCTCCGAGTAAGTTTCAGCAATCTCTCTTCGTAGAGGGATTTCCCCGACGATTGGTAATCTGTTCTCAGAACAGAACTCCCTGATGTTGGGACCTGGAAGGCCTGTTTTGTTCACCAGGACGACATGCGGCAGCCTCAGCTTCTTTGTGACTGCCAATGCGAGCTTCAGATCATGGAGGCCGAATGGAGTTGGCTCTGTCACGAGCACGCACAGATCTGATCCCCGCATGCTTTCAACTGTTGGGCAAGCTGTGCCAGGCGGGCAGTCGATGATCGTGAGCCCATCTTTGGGAAGCTGCCTCTTGACGCGTTTTATCAGTGTCGCTGCTGATGCCTCGCCGACCCTTAATCTGCCATAGGTGAGCCCTCGCAGACCGTTGGCACCTAGACGAATGATTTCACCCATTGGATGGTCACGCTCCTCGATCGCACCTTCAGGACAAAACCTCGAGCATGCGCCACAGCTGTGGCAGAGCTCGTCGAACACTAGGACATCGTTGGGCAGGGACACGATAGCGTGGTACTCGCAGACCTTTGCGCAGTTGCCGCAGCCTGTGCACTTCTTCTTGTTCACGAAGGGCACCTTGCGGCTGACCACTTCTCGAGAAAGCTCCTTCCCGTCGAAGAACAGATAGCAGTCAGGCTCCTCGACATCGAGGTCCACCAGAAGAGCGTCAGCTGCGACGGCCGCCAGGTTCGTGGCGACCAGTGTCTTTCCCGTTCCTCCCTTGCCGCTGGCTATCGAAATCCGTACCATGGTTCTCCCGCTAGCCTATGGGCTGGCCAGCTATAGCGACGAACAATCCCCCTCTACTGAGCGATCCGTGCTAGTGCCTGTGCTCTTTGCAGGCATTCTCGTCAGAGGCTTTCTGCAGCTTGCCCGCGCGCCACATCTCGACAGCTTGTCGCGCGCTCCCTTGTGCGCCGACATAGACCTCTATCCCGTACGACTCGAACATGCCGATGGCTCTGGGACCCAGTCCGGAACAGATGAGTATCTGCGCGCCCGTCTGAGCTATCTGCTCCGGCGGCTTTCCCGTGCCACCCATGTGCTCGCTCTTGTTCGAAATCACGTTCACCTTTTCGCTCTCAGTGTCGACGACCGTGTAGGTAGGAGCCCTTCCGAAGTGCTCGCTGACCGTGTCGTCGTATCCGCCTTGCCCGCTAGTGGGCACACATATTTTCAAGATATCATCTCCTTGTTGTCGTCGATTCAGAATTAATCCGTTTGTATCTCTGTTTCCAGCCTTCTCTGACGATGTTGGTCGAGCCACAGCAGAAACATTTCTCGGGAGGTCTCTCCACCGCTAGCTCCAGACCGCAATTCATGCACCTGAATCTGCCCAGCTTCATCCTACACCCCTCTTTCTCCTGCGCGTCTGCTGTGGTCCCTCAGGGCGTTCCTGAGCGCAATCACCGCGAGAGAGGCACAGTGCTCATGGTCAGGAGGCAGCCCGTTCAGCAGCGAGACGAGGTCGTTCGGAGTTACGAGCGTAGCGGTCTCCAGGTCCATGCCGGTGACGAAGCGCGCAAGCCTGCTCCCGCAGGCAATCGTGGGGCCACAGCCATCAGTGTAGAAAGAGCACTTCTCGATCCTCCCAGAGCTGACCTTGATGTAGAACTCCATCGTGTCGCCGCAGAGACCGTCGGCAATCCCTTGGCCGTCCGAATTGTCCATTCGTCCGACGTTGAACGGGTCCCTGAACTCCTTCACAATTTCTTTGGAGTATGCTGCCTCGTCCTCGTGCTGGAGTATCCTCGAAATGTTCTCGACGAGGGTGTCGAGCTCCTCCTTCCCTCTGTCGTCGCTCTCTCCGCTCATCGTGGCCCTCTCTGCTCCTGCCATCGAGGCCCATGGCCCCCTCCACCGTGATGCCCCGGACCAGTTGGCCCTTCGATCTCCACCAGCCTTCCCTGGAAGAACTCCGATGCAGCCTGTTCAACGGTTCCACTATTCGTCCTGAAGGCCCTTATTCCGGTCGCGTTCAAGACCCTGAAAGCGTTCGGCCCGAGGTCACCGGTCAGAACAACTTCAATCCTCATGTTTGCCAGAGTCTGTGCGGCCTGTATGCCTGCACCGTTTCCGAGCCCCCGGGCGGTGTTCTCCACAGCCTTGAACTCGGCTCCCGGACCATTCGAGACCATGAAGTACGCGCATCTCCCGAACCTTGGGTCGACAGCGTCTTTCGCAGACGCACCAGTGGAGGTCACGCACACTCTCTGGTCACGGGAGGCGGCTTGGTGGCCTTCGCCTGCGGGCATCAGCTCTCCTCTCCGCGGCACTTCCTGCCGATCATGAGCGTCCCGCACTTCGGGCACTTGACCTGCGAGCACGGGATGCCTCTCCTTGCGTGCGGGATCTCATTCCCGCACTTCGGGCAGACACACTTGCTCGATCCGAAATCTACGTCGTCGAGATTGACGCTCATGATCATCCCCTCGGTCCTCTTCCTGGGCCCCCTCGTCCCCTGCCCATGTCTGATGGCCCTCTGCCGGCTTGCCAGAATCCAGCGCCAGCATTCGGCCCTCTGTTCGCGTCAGACCTGCGTATGTTCGCGTTTCCGCACTTCGGACAGGTCATGGGCCTTCCGGTGCCATAGGGCACCTTCCATTCGTGCCCGCACGCATAGCATTTGAACGTCCTCATCGAAGCCATCCTCATTTCCTCCACTGGTTCCAATCCAGCACTCTTCCTAGCGCCTTCTGGTATCCGCTCTCTCTCTGAGCTTGGCCTCTAGGTCTCTCACGCGGTTCCTTAGCCTCTCCATCTCTGCCTGGAGATCCTCCCCTCCTTGCTCTGGCTCGGAGGGTGTAAAGTCCTTCTCATATGGCAGAGAGGAAGCGTGGACGATCCTTCCGTCTGCGGTCCTGTAGTGAGCGTGGGGTCCGTATCCGCAGCGGCAGGGACCGATGTATGTCACATCCTTCGGCAGGTCTTTCGCCTCCGTGTATTCCACGGGGTATCCTGGCCAGCAGTATCCGCGTCCATGGTGCCACCAGTTAGCTCCTCTTCCCATTCCGTATCCTCTTGGCATTTCTTGCTTCACCTCTTGTTTTCCTTCAGTGATTTGACAATCTTCTCCGTGATATCTTCGAAGGCGTCGGCAATTCCGTTTCCGGGAAAGGCCACGAAAGGCCTTCCATCGTCTCCGCTCTTAGCGATTTCCGGGCTGAGAGGCAGGCTTCCGAGATAGGGCACGTTCATGTCCTTCGCCGCCTTCTCCGGTCCGCCTTCTCCGAAAACGTCTATTGTCTTCCCGCAGTGCGGGCATGTCAGCCCGGCCATGTTCTCCACGATACCGATGATCGGGAGCTTGACCGCCTTCGCGAAATTGATGGATTTCCTTACGCTCAGCAGAGCCACGTCCTGTGGCGTGGTCACGATGATCACTCCATCAGGCGATGGTATCAGCTGGGCAATGCTGAGGGGCTCGTCTCCCGTCCCTGGAGGAAGGTCGATGATCAGGTAGTCGAGCCTGCCCCATTCAACCTCCTCGAGGAATTGCTTGATCGCGCCCATCTTGACTGGTCCGCGCCAGATAATTGGGGCGTCCCTGTCACCCACAAGGAATGCTATCGACATGACCTTGAGACCAGGGGGCACATTCATCGGGATGATGTGCCCGTTCTCGTTCATGTTAAGCGGCAGGTTGGGGACTCCCAGAAGCTTCGGCACGCTCGGTCCGTGAATGTCGGAGTCCAGCAGACCCACCTTCGCCCCCTTCCTCGCGAGTGCAATGGCGAGGTTGACTGCAACGGTCGACTTTCCGACGCCGCCCTTCCCGCTCATGACGATAAGCTTGTGCTTAACGGCGGCAAGATTCTGATTGATGGCGTTCGGAACAGGAATTCCTTTCGCAGCCGAAGTCGCTCCGTTGCCGCCGGACTTTTCGCAGAATCCAATGCTCATCTGCCCGTCCTCCTAGCTCAGCAGGTGAATACCCTGTCAGCATCCAGAGTCTCAGTGGTGAAGTCCATCAAGGTGATGAACTGAGTGCCTTCTACGAAGCTGTCCTTCTTAATCCCTCTGGACTCCAAGCAGGGTATGCAAACCAGAAGCTTCCCTCCGCAATCCTGGAACCCGGTCATCAGATCCTTGATGGGAGCCATGCCCTTGACGCTCGGGAGCTTGTTGGCGAAGCCCTTCTGGGCCAGCTTGACTCCGCTCCCCGTCAGGAACAACTTGGTCTTGACACCCATCGATGCCGAGGCGCTGGCGCAGGCAAACATCATGGTCGCCCTCTCGACATCTTCCTCACCGTGCGTTCCTATTACGATGAATGTCTTTTTCGTGTAGTCTGTCCTCTTGGTCTTCTTGGCCATCTTAGTACCTCTGCTGTCTAGTTAGGCAGCGAGGCGTAAGCCAATAGCGGCATACATGTTCGCCGAGATCCCTGTCTTCGTGCATCCCGTCCTCAGAGTCATCCAAGAGCGCTTTGATTGGCGGTTTTATCATAATAGACTGTGACATGAAGGATTTGGCACCGGATATTCTCCGGACTAGAGGGCGAACTCGTAGCTCGCCCCGACCATCCCAACAGAGACTTTCGATGCGAAAGCCATCATAAGATCATTCTTCTTCTCCGTGCAGTGACAGGCGACAATCCTTTGCAGTTGACTTGGGAATTCGGTTGTCTGGCTTGCATGAAATCCTCCTATGATTGATGTTGGTTTTGCCAGCTCCGCCGCACGATCAAGGATGCACCCTACGCCTGGATGGGCGCAACCGGTGAGCACTATCGCCCCCGAGCTGCTGGTCACCACGAGCGCATGCTCCTTGACTTCTTTCCCGAGAACCCCTGTGCTCCATATTCCAGGAGCTATCTCCCTCGGACCTGTGATCTCGACGACTGTGGCCTTCTTGGCGATTTCGTTTCGTAGCCTCTCGGAGAAGCCTTCGTGAAGGATCACTTCGACCCTCTCAAGTGATCCGGCATCCTGGAGTACCTCGGGAAGGCCTCCGACATGATCCCAATGCGGGTGCGAGAGAAACACGATGTGAATGTCCGCAAGGCTGTAACCCATTCGCCCGAGGTTACGACGCAGAATGTGCCCATCCCAGCCGCAGTCGAAGAGTATGTTCGAACCTTCGATCGAGAGGATAGCTGAGAACCCCCAGCCGGTCTCGAACCCCTTGAGCGCTTCCGAATCGTACGCAATCGACAGCTTCAGGAGAGAGCTATCGGACATGACAATCCTCTGGAGGACGATTGTTCTCCCACCTATCCATTTCTTGGACTTCCTCAATCGTCATCCTGGCACGCATTGCAGTAGCCTTGCCTGTTGCCATTGCGGCTGCTACATTTACCATTCTATCACTCCTTGACCTCGAGCCCGAACTTGGCTTCCAGGTAGTAGTTGCTGTATATCGCTCCGGCAGGGTTGTGCGAGAGAACCCTGTCCTTAACGATGAACGTCGTTGACGGCGCCTTCGCGTGCCTTGCGAAAAGCATGTCATGGCCGATGCACAGACCGACGACTATGTTCATGTCGGTGTCGCAAGCATTGAGTCGCATAGCCTGTCCTATGGGGTTGCACACCGCTTCGCTCAGCTTCTGGGAACCCATCTTCCTTACCCCCAGCTCAGACTTGTCAATCCCGCAGATCTTGCAGCACGCAGATTGCACCTCGAAACCGTTCGATGCAAGTATTCTGTCGAGGACCCTCGCTTCTTTCGACAGTCCTACGCAGAACGCTATGCCCAGTCTCTTCATCTTCATCCGTTTGGCATAGAGCATGATCTCCTCGAGCCTGGTCAGCTTCATGTAGTGCTCAGCTTCTATCTCTCCGGAAATCCTCATCGACTTCAGCTCATCCTTGGAATAGGCTGCGCGCACTTTCTTCTCGAGCTGAAAACAATCCTTACCCTCGTAGCACTCCATCGACCTGCACCTTACGCAATTCTTGACCATACCTTCTCACTCCTTCGTGCGATAGAACACCTTGCCCACATGTTCCGTCCTCAGGACGACGCCCTCGTCTACCATGCGTGCGAGATGCTCTGAAGCTTCCTCTGGCGAGAGACCTGATATGCGGAACACATCAATGATTTGTTCCTCCCTCATTGGGTGGACCCTGGCCATGTCCATTAGGTCCTCGACCACCTTCTCCCTTCTTGAGCCGAAGCCGCCCTCCTCATACCGAGTGGTATCCACGGAGCCAGGAATCAGCTGCATCGCAAGTTCGACAGCCTCCTTTGTGGGACACAGGACCCACCTCTCTGACGGAGGCCTTATCGGAGCGGTCAGGTGTATCTTGTCCGCGTCAAGCGGCTCTATGCTAGTGTTAATCTCCTCCAGGTTCTGCCTGTCATCATTAACGCCTCTCATGAGCATGACCTCTATCCAGAGCTCCCCGGCGAAATCTGATGCGAATCGGCGAATCCCGTCGCGGACCTTGCGGTGGTCGAGCGATCGGTGCGGGCGGTGTATCTTCCTGAAAAGCTGCTCGTTGCCCGCGGATACTGTCGGGAGGACCACGTCGAAGCCGAGCGACTCCTTCCTCACATCATCCATCCAGAAGAGAGCGCCGTTTGTCAGGAGTGCTTTCTTACCTTTCCAACTTGCAGATATGCCGCTCAGGATCCCGCTCATGTTGGCCGCCAAGGTCGGCTCCCCGCAGCCGAGGAAAGTCACATAGTCCGGCACACTCTTGAGACCGCGTAGCCTGTCGATTACCTTCTCGACCACCGTTTCCGTTTGGTGGTAGATCTTCCTTTCCACAGTCGTGTCCGTGGTTGGGCCGAGCTGGCAGTATACGCATGAGTATGTGCAAGTCTTGCACGGAACCGTGTTGACGCCCAACGACTGGCCGAGCCTTCTTGAGGGAACCGGACCGAACGCGCAGCCTCGAGTGCACTGCAGCTGACCGTCGCTGGCGTTCATCGCGTGATGATGACCATGCCCCAATAAGACATAAATGGCGAACGGGTTAGCCTTGGTGTCCAGATGCTCAGGCGAGTTCGCCCATGTGGCTCGCGACGATCTTCTTCTGAGCTCTCCTGATCACCACGTCTAGAGTGGCCTTCGAGATTTCGAGCCGTTTCGCGAGCTTCTCCAGGTTTATCTTCCTCGGTATCTCAAAATACCCAAGTTCGTAAGCTAGCTGTAGAACGCGCTCTTGAGTCCGTGTGAGTTCGGATGCCGTGCTCAGCTTCGAGACCCTTCTGAGTTCGACGGAGCATCCGAGGGCCTTGATCTTGTCCACCAGTTCTCCAAGAGCGTTCCCGTTCGGAGCAATGACGTTCCACTGAAGAATACCGTCACTCTTCGAAGTTGCCGAGTCCAGGAAGCAGCCATGCTCTGCGAGTAGCTTGCACACCACGCATGTCGATGTTTGGGCTGTCCCGACGAATCTGCCGGGACCTGCCGAGGTCAGACTAACATCGCACTTGGGCTCCAAAGCCCTGATTCTTTCCGAGAGCTGCGTCCCCGTCACGTCATCGGGGCTGTCTATCTGCAGAAGACTCATGCCTCCGCTTCCGTTCATCGGGATGCACTTCAACACCTTCACCGACAGATCGCAAGAAGTGCACAGGTCGCCGATCCAGTTACCTGGTATCTTCACGAGCATGGTGGCAGATCTCACTTTCCATGCCTCCTTCTTCGGCGACCGCATGCATCTCTGGATGGGACGGCTGTGGTCGTGTCGACGACAGAGTTAGAATCCTCTGGCGATGCGATCCTCATTGCGAGGCCAGAGACGATACACTCTGCTGTCTTGTGTCGAGCACTTGCCAATATCCTGTTGAAGGTCGGTTGCGAGATGTTCATCATGCTCGCGGCCTCTGCCTGGGGAAGACCTAGCTTGTCCGCGAGTCTGATTGCTTCCAGTTCGTCGAGACCCAGGTCTCTCTTGTCCAATGCGTCCAACGGAACTCCCTGAGGCTTGAAGAACCTGTAACCCGGTTCGCAGCACACGCGCCTGCATGTCTTAGGTCGAGGCATCGTTATGAATTATAATTCATTATCTATTTGAATCTATCGGCCAAGGATGCAACAGCCGAGAGCAGGGCGGATTCTTGCTAGTGTGTTCAGACTCTTTCCCGAGATCTGCTGATACCGTGAGCGCTATTCTGGGGCACGGAGTCCTTGGACGTTGGGACGCCTTGATGACAATCGGCGGTCTCAAATAGATATCTGAGATATACCTATCTAAGATATATATGTGCGACGATAGATCCAGTTGCTGCTGTCACGCCGGAACAGGGCTCATCCAGTTGGAAATTCTCCGCATACTCTACGAGAAACCAACCCACGGCTATCAGATCATGGAAGGTCTCAAGGACTTCACGTCGAACGAATACATACCCGAAACCGGTGCCATCTACACGATGCTCAGGAGGCTTGAGCAGCGTGGCCTTCTGACCTCTCGCTGGGAGAGAAAATCCTCCCGTGCGGACCGAAGGGTCTACACGATCACAGAAGAAGGTGAGCAGTTCCTGAGCGATGGTTTGCAGATGGTCAAGAGACGGAGGAGGCTCATGGACGACCTCGTGCGGTTCTTTGATGACAACTTCGGCGAAGGAACCGACAGAAAGCGAAGGAGGTCCTAGACCCATGGATGCGATCAAAGCGGACGGCCTGACGAAGAAATACGGTGGAATCCTTGCAGTCGACGACGTTAGCTTCGATGTGCCAGAAGGTGAATTCTTCGGCCTCCTCGGTCCCAACGGAGCTGGCAAGACTACGACAGTCCGCATGCTCAACGGCATAGTGGATCCCGATGCCGGGTCTATCTCGATCATGGGCATCGACATGGTCAAGCGCCCTCTGCAGGCGAAATCCAAGATCGGGTGCATACCAGAGACTGGGAACGTGTACCAGGACCTTTCGGCCCGGGAGAATCTCGACCTCGTCGGTCGCTTCCACGGGCTTGCGAGAATAGATAGAGAGTCACGGTCTGAGGAACTGCTGACCTCGCTGGGTTTGGCGGACCGCGGAGACGACTATGTGCGCACCTACTCCAAAGGGATGCGCCAGCGGGTATCGGTGGCTTGTGCCATGATTCACAGGCCTTCCATACTGCTACTGGATGAGCCCACCGAGGGGCTCGACGTCCACAGCCGGAGAGTCATCACGGACCTCGTGAAGAAGACGAACGCCGAAGGAAGCACCATTGTGCTGACCACTCACAATATCGAGGAGGCGAACAAGCTATGCCAGAGAGTCTGCATAATCAACAAGGGACGCATAGCTGCAATCGAGGCTCCGGAGAATCTTCGTCGTGCCTTCGAGAGAGTCCAGACTGTGGAAGTGGCCTTCGACAGAAAGGTCGATATCGCGTCACTCGTGACAGGGCATGTGTCCAAGGCGGAGGCGGCCGGGGACAAGTGGCGCCTTTCGACTGACGATCCTGATGAGGCAATCAAGCACATAACAAGAGTAGCCGAACGGGAGCGCCTGAAGATCATTTCCTTGTCAACTGTCGGTCCTAGTCTTGAGGACGTTTTCGTGATGCTAACGGAGGGGCACGCATGAATTACTCTTTGTTCCTTCGCGGGGTCCTAACCGTCGCCCGAAAGGACATGCGCATCTACTATCGAAAGGCTCCGGTCTACATCTTCGGCCTCTTGATGCCGACCTTTCTGTTCTTCGCGTTCTTCATTGGCCGAGACCTGGACCCAGCAAAGTACTTTCCAGGGTTCCTCGCCATGACGCTGTTCTTCACCTCCTCGTCCGTCGGTCCGATCATTGTCCCTTGGGAGAAGCAGGCTGGGACATTCGAGCGTCTGCTGTCCATGCCAGTGACCGTGACCTCGATCATCTTGGGAGACATGCTGGCCGGAGCTATCTTCGGCCTGCTCATCAGCGTCATCGTGGGCGTTGTGGGGATTGTCCTTCTGGGGCTGAGCGTGACGAATGTGGTCCTTCTTGCTGTCCTGTTCGTGCTGGGCAATGCGTGTTTCGCCGCCATGGGAGAGCTCCTGTCGTCAACGGGCGGACGAGTTCCCTCGAATGTCATGATGCTGTCGTCTCTGGTCCGGTTTCCTCTGATCTTCATCAGCGGGGTGTTCATCTCCCTGAGCGACATGACAGGCCTTGGGCTCGTGGCAGCGCACTTCTCACCCCTGTCTTATCTAGTAGATGGAATAGGGGCTTCCATGGACCAGAACACAGTCTTCAACTGGGGTGTCGACATACTCAGCCTCTTGGTGTTCACGGTTCTGTTCGTCTTCGCATCAGGAAGGGTTCTCCGCAGGAGCTTGATGAAGGGGCTGTGACCCCCACATTTCTTGCCGGTAGTTATTGCACCTAGCTTTAATTGCCGGCAGATTCCAGGGCAATAATAGGGCGTCAATTCGTCCCTATGCCTTGTGAAGATTATTGGTGAGGGGTTTAAATGCCAGTAGATTCCAGACGAATATCCGGGCCTGAGAAAAGCTTCCAGGGATGGAACACGGGTTGGTCTCTCGAGTCACGGCCGCGGTGTGAATCCGACGGCAGCGAGCGCGCTTCTGGAATGGAAATGTCGCCGGAATATCCTGTAGTACATCAGCTCTTCCTTGGTTCTGATTCTCCCACCTGGAAGTGATTTCCTCTCTCTTTCGAATTCCTTGTCCGATATGGATCGTTCCGCATGCTCGACAAACATGTTTATGGAGCCCGCGCCGTCGCTGAACCTTTGCTTTCGCCTCCAAACAACTTGCCTAGGCAAGGAATCAGAAAACGCTTTGCGAAGAACGAGTTTGCTCTTCTCGACATCTGATCCGACCAAAGACTTCCTGTCCAGCTGAAGACCATAGTCCACAATCGGCCTACTCATAATCGGCATTCTGCCGTCCAGTGATGCCGAGGCTGTCATCCTGTCGACTCTCTGGAACCCGGTCGTATGGCCGTCTTTGAGCAAGGCGATTCTCTCCTCCCTAAGCTGCTTGTCCTTCTTCACATCCAATAGGAAGTCATATCCCGCGAAGATCTCGTCTCCTCCCTCGCCACAAAGAGTGACGCTGTGTCGATTCGAGAACATGTGTGTTGCCATGTAGTTAGGGATGCAACTTCTCACGAGGGGGTAGTCGAATGTCTCACCGTAGTAAATCGCGTCATCGAGAACCTCGAGCATGTCTTCTAGGTCGTAGATTCGTTCCTTGTGTGAAGTGCTGAGGTAGTTTGCGACGAGTCTAGCCATTCTGATGTCCTCACTGTCTTCTGTCCCGACACAGACGCTCTGTATTCGCGATGGAATCTCTGCAGCTGCTGCCGCGACAACGCTGCTGTCGATTCCTCCGCTCAACAGCACATTTAGGTTGCCCGAGTCGTCGGAACAGTTCATCACGCTCTGTATCAGGAGTTCTCGCACGTGTTCTGGGGGATTCTTCAGACCGGGTCTTGAGGCCCATGGGAGATTGACTGGAGTGATCCTTCTGAATCCTTCGCCGGATGACATTATCCTTCCGGGCGGAAAGAGAACGAATTCCATTCCAGTTACCTGTTGGGACTTGATCTCAGAGGAGTACGATCCCTCCTTGAGATCACCCGATAGATATAGCGGTTTCAAGCCGTAACAGTCCCTCGCGATGATTGTCTTACCATTGTCGACGATGACGACAGTATATGCACCGTCTACGTAGCGGAAGAAGCCAGTGCCAATTGACTTGTACATCTTGAGCATGAGCTGCGCGTCGGAGATGTTTCTGGCGCAGGTGGGCGCGATGGTGCTTCTCAAGAACTCCCTATTGAATATGTACGAATCGCTCGCCACCGCTATCGAATCCTCCTCGGCTATTGCAGAAGCACGCTCCCTCAGCTGCCTCGCCGGACTCCTCGCGCCGAGCGTGCATGAATCAGCGTAGAAGACGTTCTGTATGTCTGGCCCACGATGTTGGAGCTTTGCAAGCATGCGCCTGACCAATGGCTTGTCTCCCACACCGAAAGTGCCTGCTATTCCCTGCATGTCTCACACCATTATTCGGTCAGATCTCCGCCAGGTCCAGATCGTGTTCGCTCACTGCGAGATCGTGTATCCGCTCCTTCTCGGTAATCGGCTTGCCCGTGGCAGGGTTCACAGCCACGCACGCTCCATCTACAAGTGCAGTTACGATCTTGCCCCGAGCGACCTTTCCTCCCTTGAAGTCCGACGCGTCAAGCAATCCCTCTTTCACTGCCCTCGCGAGAAGCTCGGGGGAGGTGAAAGGGTCTGATGAGCTGCTCCCATTCAGCCGTTTCATCGCATCGAGCAGGAACCTAGTCTCGCTCAGTAGTGCGGTCTTTCTGGCGACCAACTTCGGATCTGACTCAGGGCTGGCAATCCCCAGAAGGGCTTTGCTGATTGCCCCGCGCGCTATCTCGCAGCTCTCGATTATCTCGTCTGGCCGCGCAGCGTGATCGGCCTCACTGAACCCGACAACATGCACGATGTGAGGTCTGAGAGCCATCGCGACATACACAGAGGACGCCAGCTGTCCCTTGGCGGTGTTCGGTGACGCTGAGAAGGATTGTAGACCCGATCGCACCATCCTGATGACATTGAACTTCTCGTCGCGGAGGGACTCAACAAGCTCGGCCTTCGCGAACATCTTGGCTAGGTCCATTCCTGGCGATATCCCTCTTGGGGTGTCGAACATGAACTGGCACACGTAATTCTTCACCCCTAGGGACTTCGCATTGAAGGCGGCGAGATAGGCAGTCGCGAGCTCAATGATATCACCGGACCTCCGCATCGCCCATTGGTGAGACTCGTTCACTTCCACAGGCGTTCCGTGGTCCGCATACCACTTGATTGCAGCTTGGTTCTCCGCAATCGCTTCCTTGAGAGATCTCTTCGATCTTCCATCCAGCTCGCTATACCACATGAGCGGAACGGCTCCCCAGGCGACATCAATCGTTTCCTTGAGCATCTCGGCCCACTTGACGAGGTCGTTAGTGCCGCTGTAACACCTCAGGAGCGGGTGATTCCCGAGCCTCGTGGCCTCGCGTATCGAGCGCAGGTGTTCCGGACTGCGCAGAGGGACTCCTCCGGCTCCGTCAAGCTGCGGATTCATCTCACCGGGCCTGAAGAAAGCCTCTTGGGCGTTCTGGTCCGGGGCGATCGAAACAATGTCGACCAGCTCGCTCTCGGCTATCGCCCTCGCTCCTTTGACCGTCTCCTCTAGAGATGGTAGACCAAAATGGTGCCTTATCAGAGGCATCGGCAACGACGACTCTATCCGGCCAATCAGGTCAGAGGACAGCGTCTTCGCCCTCATGACCGGGGATGTCCCCTTCAGAACAGCCATCACAGCCGTCTCTGGCTCCGTACCGTCGAAGCACGCATGGAAAATGCCGGTCTCGCGCGCAAGCGCGACCACAGGCGGCGTGCCCCCGAAATAGTACTTCCGCCTGGAGAGCTGCTCTTCTTTTGAGATTTCTGCCTTCAGCTCGGTGAACAAAGCCTTCGCGCTTTCAGGCGTCAATCGGTAGCTTAGGGCGATTGCGTCTGGGTCGTGTTCCTTGATCGATTTCACGAGGAGCTTGACCGGCACGGCTGGCCCTAGGAATACTGTGTCGTTTCCGAGCGTGCGGGCAAGGTTCAGGAATGCCTGCACGCCTGCAACATGCACGCAGTTCCCTATGGCGGCCCCGAGAATCTTCATCTGGGAGCCCCCGTCACCGCTAGCATCCTGATTTCCTTGACCGACATCCCAGACAAGCCGAGCTTGGCGATTGTCCTGCCCTCGGCCATGAAGTCCCTGGAATGGATCGATGATGCCAGGTGAATGAGCGAAGTCAAGGTGGGAGTGCGGACGCCAAGCATTCTCCCCACAGAGACCATCGGAACGAGGCTCATCGGAACATCCTCGAGGATGTACCGGTGGGTGAGTGTGGACGGCGCCCTCACTCCTTTGTACCCTGGCGTACTCTGAATCGCGTCGAACAGCGTCCTGCCAGCAGAGGCGTAGGCAAGATACAGCCATTCCCTTGCAGTGTGAAGGTGCACCCCGAGCGCCGTGCCGAGCGCAACTCGTTCCGAATCGGCCGATTCCAGTATCTTCGATGTGGACGGCGACACGCCCTCTAGGTAGTACTCGAAATCCCCATGCGTCGACTCTATCCTCGATGCGTTGAGCAACGTGAGTGTTGGATGGAATATTGCCCCTATGTTGTCGAGGCTCGTCTCGAGCACATTCGTTGCCGCGACGAACTCTGGGAAAGCCTTCCTCACGGTGTCCAAAACGTTTGGAGTCTTGTGTGCTGGAACGGCTGCCAACGGGACGGAGTTCTTGATTTGCATGATGCGCGCGCGGGCGAAATCAGTGTGCCGGGACACATATATGAAAGTCTGCGCCTCGGCGACCGTGGGCATTCTGCGGATCTTCTTCTCGGTGAGGACCTGCAAGAACTCGAGTGCTCCGAACGTCCTGCCAGGGTTAAGCACCACCATCTGGTCCTCAGATAGATGCTCTGCGCACTCGAGCGCAACTTGCCTGTGGCCCGTAGCCGGGATCACAACCATAATGACATCAGCGCCTTCGATGGCAGGCTTGATTTCGCTCGTCGCGAGCTCGAGGTTCCCGAAACCCTCAATCACACCCTCTACGTCTATCCCGCCTCTGTCTACGACCTGTTCAACCCTTTCGGGAGACCTGTTCCAAAGTCGCGTCGGGAACCCCATCAGGGCGAGGTGCCCGGCCATCGCGAGACCGCCGTGGCCAGCTCCCAGGACCGCGAATGTCAGCTTCCTCTCCGCCCTTCTCCGCCTGTGAGTCAACTATGACACCCTTGGGATAAATCCAAGGGACGCAGAGAAGGGGGTGGTGGGGTGAGCTTCAGTGCGTCCCTGTGAGTATCTGTGAATAATGGTGAATAACTATTAAATCCTTCCTTGCGATTATCACAGCCCTAGAATGCCCTGAGAGAATCGATGAGAGATGGAGGCGAGCAGTTGGAACCGAACGTTAGGGAGACAGTCAAGTGGATTATCATGTCTGACAGGAGACTCGTAACGTTGAGGTGTTTCGAGCACAACCAGTACTTGGGAGCAACAGATATCGCTCAGGAGACCGGACGGTCGATCCAGAATGTCGGTACCGCATTGAGCGAGCTTGAGAAAAGGGAGATTGTCTCGCAGCTCGAACCTGGTAGAAGGACTTGGAAGAAGTACGCCCTCACATCAATTGGCAAGAGTGTGCTCGAGCTCGTCGAGCGCGAGCTGAGCGCGGGCATGTTCGAGAGAATGGCGGACGAGCTTTCATTCAGGTATGTCAAGGACGCATACAGGCTCATCGTGTCCCACCCAATCGTCGTCTCCAAAGGGATGGGACTGCACGATGTGGTTGACAGGGTTCTCGCAGACCCCAGAACTAGGAGCGCGTATGTCGTCGACGACAAGAACAAGCTCGTCGGCATGATCGGGCTGACACAGATGCTCGCAGCAGTCCAGGGTTCGCTCTCGCTGTTCGAAAAGGGCCGCCAGAAGTCAGCGGCAAAGAAACGCGTACCCCTGCCGTTTTCGGTCGAGGAATACATGGTGAAGCCAGTGACAGTCACGGAGGATGACAGGCTGCTCAGTGCTCTCGACAAGATGATGCGACATGGGCTGGAAGATCTGCCAGTAGTGGACGAGAACGACGCTCTCGTCGGTGAGCTCAACGGGTTCGAGATACTACTCCTGGGGAGCGAGGTCATGCGACGACAGCGAAAAGCCTGATCGTTGTGTAGTCCCAGGCGTGATCAACAACATCTGTTGGGGGTGTGAAGGGTTGTTTGAAGGTCTGTTTGAAGGAATTCTCGAGAACCTATGGTTTCAGCTTTCGCTTCTGCTCACGGTTGCCATCGCCTCAAGCTTCCTGTTCGCGAGGTTCAAGCAGCCCAAGATAATCGGCCAGATTGTTGTCGGAATTGTGATAGGCCCCAGCGTACTGGGATTGTTCGTCGCCGGGTCCGAAGCGGGAGCGGTAGACCCCATGGAGATGGTAGAGAGGCTGGCCGAGCTGGGAGCCATCATCCTGCTTTTCATGATTGGCCTCGAGTGTGACGTGAGGGAAATCTACACTAAGCGGTCGATACTGATCGCCACAGGCGGTGTTGTTGTGCCGTGGATTTGTGGGTTCGCGCTCGCCGAGCTGATGCTCCCGGACCCGGGTGAGGGATACGACAGGTTCGCACAGTCGGTCTTCGTCGGGGCGGCGCTAGTGGCGACAAGCGTTGCCATAACCGCTGGCGTGCTCCGAGAGATGGGACTCATCGGATCAGAAACTGCCAAGATCCTGCTCGGTGCGGCTGTTGTTGACGACATATTCGGCATGATCGTGCTGGCCGTGTCCGCTGGCACGGCTTCGGGGGGTGGGCTCGATTACGAGAACCTACTGGGTCTGGCCATCGCCGCGGCTCTGTTCGTCTCGCTAGGAGGATACCTTGGGTCCAAGATAGCAACGCGTGTGATATCCAGAGTTCAGTTGCGCGGGGTGATGCACGGAATCGAGGAGAGCGGATTCCTGCTTGCGCTCTGTCTCGCCTTCTTGTACGCGGTGATCGCCGAGATAATCGGCATCTCAGCAATCGTAGGAGCGTTCGTTGCTGGCACTAGCTTCGCAAGGTGCGACCTTAGGACGACTTTCCAGAAGAACATCTCGGTACTGGAGTGGGTCTTTGCGCCTATCTTCTTCGTCTCGCTTGGCATACTCGTCAATCTCAAAGAAGTCTCCGCGGAGGCGTGGGTATTCGCAATCGTGCTGACGGGGGTGGCGTTCGCGACCAAGATCGTTGGATGCGGGATTCCAGCAAGGCTATTGGGATTGAGCAAGAAGGACTCGATGGCGATTGGCATTGGAATGTCGCCCAGGATGGAGGTTGCGATGATCATCGCGTTGTATGGCCTCACAGTGGGCATCATAACAAACGAAATCTACGCAGTGATTGTTCTCATGGGACTGCTGACGGCCTTGTTCACACCTACTCTGCTAAAGAGGGCTATGAAGGGTACTCCGAAACCGCCGGAAGTCTGCCCAAGATGAAGAAAGGAAATGCGCTCATCGATTCCGGATTTGCCTGATTTCGCATCTTGTTAGATTGAGATCAGAAAGAGGGTTTCTGCCTCCTGTTAGGACAAATCCTCGGTTACCTTCAATCATTCAATTCTTTGCCCGTATGTAAAGGTGAAAGCTTTAATTGTCGGTAGATTCCAGGCCAATATCCGGGCCCTCGCACATTGTTTATTCAGACGGATGCGATCAATATATGCTCATGTTCAAACAAGAAACCTCATGCCGAACATTCCATTCCTGTCGCCCTCCTCCTTGAGCCTACTGAGGACTTGGTCGACAACCAGGACTCGGACTGTCTTGGCTGAAGGACCTTCGGAGAATGAGATGAACTCCGGGAGCCGGCGACGATGCGGGAGAACTGTAGCCTCTGTTCCCTCATAGCGCTCCGTGCGGTCCTTCAAGAGCCATCCTTCCTCACAAGCGTTTGTACAGTTGCCAGAAACTCCCTCATGCCGAATGGCTTTAGGATGAAGCCGACTGCTCCCCCGGCAAGGGCAATGCTCCGCGCGTTCATGTCTGCGCTGACAAAGAGCACTCGGGCTGACGGGTCAAGCTTGAGGATTTCAGCCATCACCTCCACACCGTTCTTTGCTGGCAGTCTATAGTCCATGATGACGATATCAGGGGGAGGTACAAAAGAGGCGTACTTACGCACGGCCTCTTCGCCACTATATGCCCAGCCCAAGACATCGAAGCCGTTCATGACAAGTATCTCTCGAAGAGTCTCCACCACAGTTCGCTCGTCGTCCACGATGAACATCCGCCCGGTCATGTCTGGTCACCTCTCGACAAGTCCATCATTGTGTCCGCCGTTGGCAATTCAATTGTCACACGGGAGTTCTGTGTCTTGTCTGTTTTCGGAAGATTCTCAATCCAAAGTCGACCACCAAAATGACTCACAATTGACAAACAGAATGAGTAGCTCGAGGCAATGCCTCTCCCAATGCCCCACCTTGGATCATAGATTACCCTAGCCTCCGCAAGGGTCTCAGGAGGGAATTCGTGATCAAATTGAGTGATGCACACCTGCCAGCAACGCTTCCCATGTTCGTTTCTGACCTGTCTGAGAGTGATAGAGAGCCTGACAGGACCTTCGGGAACGTCCTCCACTGCATTTTTCATAATCTCATAGAGCACGCCCTCAACGTGTTCTCCTCCCGGCGCAATTGCCTGGGTATCCACTGGAAGCGCCTGAGTTGTGGAGATTATCTTGGTCGGATGTGTTGATCTGACGAATCCTTCCACCTCAAGGAGAACCCTTCCGAGATCGATTCCCACGAACGCATCAGGTGAGACGGCTTCGGCATCTGCCAATCGTCTGAGGTTTGCTACGAATGCCCCACCCCTCTGCGCCTGCTTCAAGATGGTGCCTACGTGTTTCCTCTGCTGAGGGGTGAGGTCATTGCCCGCCAAAAGCATCTCAGCGTATGATACGATGGGGCAGATGATGTTCGAAACATCGTGCGCAAAGAAGTCAAGATGCGCTTGAGCTCTAAGCCTGGCCTCCTCAGCCTCCTTTGTCTTGAGTTCAAGTCTCCCCTGATCTTTCTCATGCATTCTCCATGTCAGTGCCAGCCACCCAAATGGCATTGTGACGGATTCTTTGAGCAATGCCAAGAAGAGAATCAGGAAGCTGGTGAATTCAAAGCAATATGCCATCAGATTGACCAGATTAGATGCTAGGCTGTAGAGCGAGAAGCACAGTTCTCCAAAGAAGCCTACTACGAGGGCTGCTGCTATATAGGAGTGGGCCGACTGTCTACGGACTCTGCGAAAACATGAGTATACAAGAATCCCCAGGCCAAACAGGAAGACACTTGTGTACTCAAAGCCTCGTCCGTACGATGTCAGCCTGCCGTTCTCAGAGTAAATGGAAGGTAGAGAATCCGCTTGGAATACCACGACATAGAAAACGAGCAGGGTGAAGACGACAGCACCTAGGATGATCATTATCGAATCCGAGACTTCCGCTGGTCGTTTGAACGGTAAGAAGGCCGCTGCAAGCAATGCGATGATAATGACAAGTCTCGCAATCACGTGGAAGTAGGTCGTAACATCGGATGATATGTACGGTGATGATTCAAGCAACCCTGGATATGACAGGACATGGAATAGGTGAAATAGCCCAACCGAAAGGAAAGCTCCCCCGATGAAAAGGCTTTGCAGACTCTCCGTAAGGCGCCCCGACGTCCATCGAACGCCAAAGATGCTTAGTGACGCTGAGATTGAGAGTAGCTGCAACGAGGTATGGGCAGAAATGAACGAGGAACTGGAAATGGTTGTGGGTCCCTTGGTTGTCTCAACAGCGGAAACAAGCGAGAACACCGAAGCGCAGGCAACGACCAGGACGAGAAGCATTGAATATGACCTAGCTCGTGAACCGAGAAGTGCCAAATCCTTTTTCTCCCAGAGCGCGTGTAATCTCTTTCATGGTTCTTAGCACTTTGCAGACGACCGTTTTCACTTCTGGATGACTGTTTCAGTGACTATAGCTTGGCTTCCTGCTAGCACAGCGTTGCTCAGTGCAGGCAGACATTGACTCCGGCGTTCTCTATGCTCTGATAGTAGCTGCAGTGGTAATAGTCGTAGCTGTGGCATTCTTGGTGACACGCAGAATGAAGAAACCCCCAGAAGTCGAGATTCCACAATCCTAGAAACGCCATCTCCTCCTCTTCTGGACCTGGATTCGCCCAAGGGAACCACGCACCGAGCTAGCTCACCATTTCCTCGATTTCGCGCAGTCTTTTTCATGGCCAATTGCGCCCCAATCAAGCTTGAACTGTGGCAATTTCCGATAACGAATCTCGAATTTCAGTCATCGTGTTGTTTCTTGCCGGCAGAGAAGATTCAGCCGCTCACTAGGTGGTGGATTTTGAAACTATAGCATCCAGCTTCAATCACCAGTAGATTCCGGGCCATAATTCCGGGTGTGTCTTTCTGTTCAAACCATGATCTTGTCACGAAAGAGTCTAGAACCGGAGAATATTGGAATCTAACTCCGAATCTCTTCTGTTTCGAAGTTAGATAGGGACGTGGTGACGATGAATCGCACGTGCGAGAACTCCTCTTCTCACCTCGGAAAAGACCTCTGTGTTGAAGTGTCCCTCGCGCTCATCATAACATCCATAGGGTAGGAGAGGTGCTTGTTTCACATACGAAATCATCGCACGCTAGACTACGCGGTCCGCATTGCTCCCGCTCGCAAGAGAGTGATCTATATCATGTCCAGAAGGTGGAACAGGAACCGATGGTCTCGGGATCTGCATGACAATCCGGAGAGTTCCGATTGACTCTGCTCCGACAAACCTCTCCGCTTGGAGTTCTCCGCCGAGGAGCTGAATGACGGACGCGAGAAACGATGCGTCCGAGAAGACTCCTCGTCTCATCCGCTTGGCGGCGTCAAAAACATCGATCGTTGAGAGGTCCAGGCTCTCAGGCACAGAGACTTTAGAGAAGTCCACCTGAACATGCCAGAAGGGAGTCTTCATTCGGTCTTCGATCTCACTGATTCTCGCTACGACAGTGACAGCATCATGTATGGAGTGCCTCGCCCCTAAATCAAGGATATCAACGATGACATCCTCGATGTTGCCCGCCCCCGCAAAGCTGATTGGCACTCGTGCAGGAGACTCGAGGACTAGATTGAGTTTCCTTTTCGGATTCCTTTGTTCGAGCAACGTCTTCCCGCTTCGGAAGGCATCGCCAAGGTCCAGGCTTGAGGCATGACCTGCAGCCAGATCTCTCGCGATTTCAGACAGTTTTCTCATGCGGACAATCGAAGAAGATGCATGATCGATCTGGTTCACAATACCCATGGAGTACTTCACTATCTTGGGTGGTACCCTTTCATCCCCCGAAATCATCTCAGCGTAAGATTTCACTGGTGTGATGATGTTCGCCATGTCGTGAGAAAGGAAGTCCATGTAGGTCTGAGCTCTCGCTGTGGCCTCGTCGGTCTCCCTCTTTTTCTTGGCCAAGTCCCCGAGCGCTTTGGTCAATCTCCGCTCTTCACTCGCCAACCTTTCGTAAGGTCTGACGACTGAGACCTCAAACAGGGCCAGGAAAATGAGAGAGAAACTGGCAACCCCAAGAACGTGGCCTGCGAGCGTTATCAGGTCATACACGCTCTTGTAGAGGGTGAAAATTGACTCCTCGAATACTGCAAGAACTATCGCTGACATCAGGAAGGCTAGCGCCAGATCTCTCGTCTTCGCCATGAGATTCCAATACCTGAGGAGGGCGACGAGCAGGACACCCATGATCAAATACTCGAGTGTCACCTTCAAGTGCGTGAGCCCTTCGCCCGGGACAATCAACGGCGGAAAGAGGTCTATGAACCAGGTGAAGAGAGCCATCAAGACAACCGGAAAAATCAGGAAAAAAGCGAGGATTGGTTTCGGTTGAATCAATCTTGGCGGATGGCTCGACGAAAGGAATGATGCGACGGCCAGGGTGGTTGCGAACGTGAGTCGAGCCGCAATCCAAAGGTATAAGGGCCGGTTCACGTTTGGCTCGACAAGGCTGGGCATGCCCTGGAAGGTCAATGTGTGGGCTATATGCAGCAAACCCACTGAGAGAAAAGCTGATCCTACGAACAAGCTCTGCGCGTCCTTTGCGTACGTGCGCGCTGACCAACGAACGCTGAATATACTGAAAGAAACAGCAATGGTGAAAATCTCTAGGGTGGTGTGCATCGGCAAGAACGCAGCGCCTGCGAGTGTTGTCACATTCTGGCTCTCGAGGAGCAGAACGGACGCGTAGGCGGCTGCGGCGACAGCGGTGATCAGCAAGAGGATTTTCACTTCTCTTCTTTTCCAGACAGGAACTGATTCCAGGGTCCGTCTGAAGCGTACCATGCCATGTCCTCTTCGAGCGTCCGATGTACAATTGCAGTCATTTACTGATATACTTGTCGAGGCGTGCCTGTGTGAACCCTTGAAAAGCGACATCCTGGAAAGGAAGAAACGTCAGCACGACATAGCCCCGTTGGAGTTCAATTCTCTACCGGTAGTTACATGTGCCAGCTTTAATCACCGGTAGATTCCGGGCGATAATCCGGGCTTGAACTAATATGCAATAAATGTTAAATACATAAATACATATTAACATTAGTTGCAATGAAAGACGGAGAAACCTGGCTTTCCCCAAGAGAGATCTCATTGCTGAGATGCCTCGGAGACGGCGGATTGCCAAGGAAGGAAGTTGCCAAGATCACTGGCATGCTGCAGCCCGAATTGACTCGACTAGTGAAATCGCTGGAGTCGAAGGGCATAATCTCAGTTCACAAGAAAGGTATCTCCAGCTCGATCGCCTTCTCAGACTCAAAGCACGCATCGTTGTTCAGGAGAGTTCTCAACGAGTACGGTCATATGAGGCTCGAAGAAGTCCTGTCACTTGCGTCCCTCCGTGTTATCGCCTCGCTCGCGGCCAGACCGGCATCCACTAGAGAGGAGCTCCTTTCGTCCTCAGGGATCTCGCCCAGAACGCTCCACACCGTGCTCAGGAAGTTCAGAGGGGTCGGAATCGTTCGGGTCCAAGGACGGGGGGTCTACGGACTGTCGGACCGCTTCGTTCCGTTCGGTGATTTCTCCCGCGAGATGATGTCGTTCTCGAACCAGAGGAAGGTCCTAGCCTTCTCGTCAGACTCAGTAGTCATCTGGGAAAGGGGGTCTGAGTTCATAGTGAGGACGAAGGCCAGGAAGGAGAGTAGCGATTTCAAGTTGACCGCGTTCTCAGCGTTCGAGGACTACGGAGTACCACTCATCCAGGACTGGCACTACTACTATCATCCAGTTAGGGATTGGCGGAGGACAGTCGACGAAGTGTTACTGCAGTCGATGCTTGTAAGGCCCAGAGACGCAAGAGAGAATACCGCGATACTGATGCTGTGGGAGAAGAACGGCCTATCGCGGAGGCTCGGTCGTATCAGAGAGGGTGCGGCCCGGTACGGTCTCGAGGGCGAGATCGAGACAATCGTCGCGTACTTCCAGGATCCGGAAAGGAATCGGCCATCGGGATTCCCGAAGATGCGGGACCTCAGGGAGAAGATGGGAGGACGCTAGCCCATGATCAAGAAGACATTGTCCAGCAAGGATGACCTGGAGCGCGCGTTGCTTGAGGTTGGAGACGCGCTCGCCAACCATGTCAGGGCGTACCTGATCGGAGGGTGCGTAATGATCCTATACAACGCAAAGCTGCGACGAAGGATATCGACCTGGTGGTGCTTTCAGCCGATGATGCAGAATCGATGGTACAGGCACTCTTGAATATCGGCTTCAGGGTCACCGTGCCAAGGGATGACGTCTATTGCCGCCTGGGGGCTGCCGTCATGATGGAGGACCAGAGAGGCATGCGCATCGACATCTTCGTGGAGACCGTTTGCAGGAAGATCAGAGTCACAAGCAGGATGGCGGCTCGCTCGAAGACTCATTCGAGGTATGGAAAGCTGGAAGTAGGTCTGATCTCTCCGGAGGACATATTCCTGTTCAAGAGTGTGACCGAGCGAGAAGGAGACCTCGACGACATGGCCAGGTTGGCAGAGCGCGGGCTCGATTGGCGGACGATACTGGAGGAATGCGTGTTCCAGAGCGGGGAAGTGATCCTCGAGGGCTACCTTGCTGTTCGCCTGCAGGAACTGGAAGAGCAGAAGGGCATAGTTTCTCCGATCAAGTCAGAGCTTGAAGAGATGACTGAGCGTAAGCTCGAATCTACGCGTGGGCGCTGATCTCATGGTCCCCACGAAACACCATCGTGTGCAAGAATCGATGGTCGATTCATGAACGGTCTATCAAGAGTTGCACAGATTGACCGGACTCGCGGATACCTTCATGGCGCGCGATCTTCCCTCCATTCCCTATCGGTAGCCCTCGGCGGGACCTCAAATTGCGGGTAGATTCCGGGAGGTTATCCGGGCTGGAGAGGCCCATAGGGGACGAAAGGCGCATGCGATTCCTACAACCTCCCTAATAGTACGAAATGCCTACATAGTCCCTGGAGTGGGAGAATGGGCCCTTCAGAAGAGACCCGACACACTGCGAGGGAGAAGCTTGCCGAGTCCTCGGTTCTGGAGGAAAAGGACCGCTTGTGGTCTCCGGGCAATCCTATCGAATGGGCTGCTCGAGGCTACATGAGCACAGGCCCGGACTACCACCAGGACATTGTACAGGGAAGGACTCGAGAGTGGAAGAGGAGATACTGGGCAAGTAATGCATTGCTTGTTGTGATGATTGTTGCTTTCTTCTGGTTGCTCTACGCGTTCTTCACCTACGGGCCAAGCCTCGACCTGATCTCCGCTATGGCGGTGTTCCTGACGGGAGCCGCATTTCTTGGAGTAGTAGCTCTCTGGATTGGACGTTCCGTTATGAGCCTGGAGTATGGTTCTCCCATGACTGCAAAGGAAGCCCTTCGTCAAGAGGAAGAACAGAAGTCTAGGTTCCCGCCTCGGAAGGGCCCTTAGGAGAGGAAAGGCGATGTGGGGAGGGGAATGGCAGTGGCCGAGATGTTGAAATCAATGACCATCGAGGTCCCGATTGATGTTGTGGCTGGCGAACTGAAAGATCTTTTCAGGACACCGAAGTCAATTGAGTTGATGAGAGACATCTTGCCCGATTTTGACGCCAAGCACAAGATCGTCGAAATGGACGGGTCTACACATATGGTGTATGAGGATGGTGGACTTAGGGCCACTGTAGATTTGACGCCCGTCGGAGACCTGACCACAGTCACAATCAGAGTCCCGTATGACTTCTCCAACAAGGGAGCTGCCGCAGTCGCAGTGTTGGCCCAGCTCTGCGCGTTTGAGTCACTAGAGCAGGGATACAAAGCAGGCTTCAAGAATGGGATGAGCCGACCATAGGTGTTGAAGGGGAGAGTTGTCTGAGCCTAGATTGATGAAAGAAAGGGGTTTGAGGGTCCTCCCGATTCTCAATCCTCTCTGATTGATTCTTGGCCAGTTGGAAAAAAGAGGGTCCGGTTGGATTCGGACTGAGGAAAAGCCCTTAGGGGAGGAAAGGCGACTCAATTACCCACCGACATGAGAATGGAGTCTGAGTTCATTCTGTGGGCTTACCGTCGTATTCCTCTGGTTCCTTCTCTGCATCGGGCTTGGTGTGGCGAACCACCTTGTCCTGGTGTTCAGGCGGAGAATAGATAGTGTAGAGCTTGAGGTTCATACTTGAGGAAGTGTTCAGCACGTTGTGCCTCGCCCCTGAAGGAACGATCACTCCGCTGCCATCTCGGACTCGATGCTTGACACCATCGATGATGACCATTCCTTCGCCTTCTTCGAACCTGAAGAACTGGTCTACGGTATCATGGACCTCTTCGCCGATCTCTTCGCTCGGCCTGAGGTTCATTAGAACGAGCTGACTGAATTTACCAGTGTAGAGCACTCGGCGAAAATCAGTGTTCTTTCTTGTTTCTTTCTCCAAGTCAGTCGCGAACCCTGCCTTGGTCTTTGTTGCTTTCACATGACCACCTTTGTCGATACCATTCAAGCGTTCTATTCGCTGCTCTCAGGCTAGTCTCCTACGCTTATTTCTACTTGGCGGAAGGTCATAAGGTCCAAAGGTCCTCAGATTCATCGACCACGTGGGCGGTCGGAAAATGCCATAGGGGAGGAAAGGCGATGCGGGTTCTGGAGGAGATGCGCATGGATCCATCTGAGGGGCATGTCAAAGTCCTGGGCTTCAACATCTACTACCGCTCGTTCGGCAGGTCTGATAAAGGGACCGTGCTCGCCTTGTCCGGAGGTCCCTTTGGCGTTCACAACTGGGTTCTGCCGATGGCGGACCTCGTCCAGTTCGGTTACCGTGTCGTCATGTACGACTATCTCGGGTGCGGAAGATCA